>OLFX01000129.1_pt1 | contig 132532 bp, 96 predicted proteins | sample 1605091 | NCBI WGS metagenome assembly OLFX01 (sample SAMEA3888906, study PRJEB22519) | human gut metagenome | biome: human gut; feature: human-associated habitat; material: faeces | place: Denmark | collected 2012
CATTCTGTATCCCGGGTTCTGTAGCTGACGACCGTAAGGTTGGTATCGGTCATGGTAACCTGGCTGCTATGTTGCTTCGCGAAGAAACTAAATGTTTCGCATTCCTTGCAGGTCACGAATCTTTCGCTGCTGCTGAAGGTGCTATCAAAATCGCTGCAAAAGCAGACAAAGTACGTAAAGAGCCATTGCGTTGCATCCTGAACGGTCTTGGAAAAGACGCTGCTCAGATCATCTCTCGTATCAACGGCTTTACTTATGTTCAGACTCAATTCGATTACTTCACAGGTGAACTGAAAGTTGTTCGCGAAATCGCTTATTCTGACGGTCCTCGTGCAAAAGTAAAATGTTATGGTGCTGACGACGTTCGTGAAGGTGTAGCTATCATGTGGAAAGAAGGTGTAGACGTATCTATCACAGGTAACTCTACTAACCCGACTCGTTTCCAACACCCAGTTGCAGGAACTTACAAGAAAGAACGTGTTCTTGCTGGCAAACCTTATTTCTCAGTTGCTTCTGGTGGTGGTACAGGTCGTACTCTTCACCCGGATAACATGGCTGCCGGTCCTGCTTCTTATGGTATGACTGACACGATGGGTCGTATGCACAGTGACGCTCAATTCGCCGGTTCTTCATCAGTTCCTGCTCACGTAGAAATGATGGGATTCCTGGGAATTGGTAACAACCCGATGGTAGGTTGTACAGTAGCTTGTGCGGTTGATGTAGCTCAGGCTTTAAGCAAGTAATTCAGATTACTTTATATAGATAAACTCCTGTAGTCCTTGCGATTGCAGGAGTTTTTTTGTAGTAACTTGTAATAGATGGCAGTTACAAACACTTCATTCCAGACATTATTTAAGGCTACAGAAGATGAAATAGCTGAATATATGGAAGCACTTGGTTTTGAAATGGACTATATAGATGAATTCCATAATGAACAATACAAAATCTTTGACGCTGTCCCTAACAATGTATTATATGGTATTGATGGTGACTTATATTTCATTGATACGCAAATAAGATTAAGAACATTTAAGAAATCAGCACTATACTCATTATAAGAATTAAGATCAAAGGTAGCCTTTCCGTTATTTACAACCACATTCCCTTTTGAATAGGTATACATCTCCATTCATCAACAGATATAACTTAATATAAACCTGCAAGAGCAAATAATGTAGCTAATTCAAGAACTTTTGTACGACTTCGCCTGTTTACATAACAGATACTAAAACATTATACAACAATGCTACTCACATTCTTAAATACACTTGCCACTATTATCAGTGTTATTAGTCTGCTAATTGTCACTTACGGAGTATTAGTCTGCTTCATTGCCTTTTTACGCAATGAGATAAAACGATTCAACGGAACATATACGGTTAACAATATACGACAGTTGAGGGCGGATTTTGGTACTTACCTTTTGCTTGGATTGGAGTTTCTAATTGCTTCCGACATACTAAAAACAGTGGTTGATCCGACGTTGGACGAATTGGCAATCCTAGGTGGAGTAGTCATAGTGAGAACTGTGCTTTCTGTATTTTTGAATAAAGAGATCAAAGAATTGGCCGAAAATGATTCAGCGAAAGAAATATAGCATATTACCGCACAACTAAGTTTCTTCAAAGCCACGTCCTTTTTTATTGCCTGATATTTCTATTTTACCTACCTTTGTACGGGAAACATTTACACACTGACTGGCAAGGAATAGAAACACGTCAAAAAAAATGGGAATTACACATCTATCTATTGAGCTTACACTTGATCTGATTGCGTTAATTATAGGAATCATCCTTATCATACGCGCCAAAGATAATTATCCGAAATTATATTGGGGAATTATAGCTACCGGCATCGGTATTATGTTTTCATGGGAAAATATCGGATGGCTGACAATTGTCACAGACACTCCGGAATACAACTTCACAGAATTGCTCAACATTGAGAAAATGCTCAAATGGTATGCTTTAGCAAATATTGTAGCCCTGTTCCCTAACGCTTCTTTATCGCCGGGCTATCTGAACCATTTCAGAATATTTACTTTTCTATTATTACCCATTATTACGATAACCGTAGGAATCAGCTATTTAAGCTTCAATGGGAATATCACTCCCATCCACTCCATGGATGAAATTATTCCGAATATCCATCTAATAGATGTCAAGCTTAGGGTTTGCATATTCCTGTTATCCGTTTTTACCCCGCTCGTTCTTCTTATTTATCCTATGATGAATAACAAGACCTACCGCAGGATAAATAATAACATGTATCTATTCATCGGTTTTCTATTCGTATTTTTAGGGATATACATCTTGTTCACTCTAAATATCAATGAATTTGTTTTCAACCTGTTCGGTATTATGGCAATCGTTTTTACGGTCTTATTCTCCATACAATATTTACGTTACGAGAACCCGTTTTCGAACCATATAAACATGATTCATAACGCAAAGAATACAGAAAGCCCCATAATGCCACAAGCCGGAAAATCATCTCCTCCTCTCCCGCTTTTCTTAACGATTGAAACCTATCTTCAGGAACAGCATCCCTATACCGATCAACGGTATAATATAGAACTTTTAGCCAAAGCTCTGAATAAACAAGAACACGATATTTCAGCAGCAATCAAAAGTCGGGGTTTTACAGGTTTCCGGGAATACATTAATTATCTTCGACTGGAATATTTCAGACAGCTAGCCGCCGAAAATCCAAAGAGTAATGTAAAAGAACTGATGTTTGCATGCGGTTTCACCTCCCGGGCAACTTTCTATCGTAACTTTTCAGAAAAGTATGGTGTATCACCCTGCAAATTCATTGATAGTCAAAGAGTAAAGCAATAAATTCCTTTTTTTAAAAAGCATAATTCTTACTAGTAAAAGTGTCTCATTTCAGGAATGAGACACTTTTTATTTTTGTAGCTAAAAGCAATCCATTACTTTTGATGCAAAATAAAACTACGACGTTCACATCATCAACAGATTAATCAGATACCAAGATAAATAGAATGAATATGAATACTGATAATTGCAATCACACCAACACAGAGAAAAATCAAGAAGAAAAGATCTTTTTATATACTACTATAACTGGAAACTTGCAACTAATCCATTTAGAACAGATTGGCTATTTCCGGTATAACTCCAAGAGTAAACTATGGGAAGCTGTATTAAATAACAATCATATCCTGGCACTCAGAAGAAATACAAACTCACAAAAGATATTGAGTCTGCATCCCTATCTTATCCAGATTAGCCAGTCACACATTATCAATATAAGCTATCTGGTTTCGATTGAAGACAACAATTGCATATTGCTTCCTCCATTTAATGAAATGGAACTTTTACAAGTAAGCAAGTCTTTCATGAAGAAGCTAAAAGAAAAATATCCATGTATCTGATTCCCTATAGCTCATCTTTATGCTCTATGCAACACCCAGCAGTTCCACTTCGAAGATCAATGTCGAGTAGGCAGGAATAGAATCAAAAGATTTGATACCGTATCCCATTGCATAAGGAATATAAATAATCCATTTATCGCCAACATGCATTTTCTGAAGTGCCACCTGCCATCCTTCTATTACATCACTAAGACGTAGGGCATCGGGACAAGTACGCTCATAAGAATTATCAAACACCCGGCCATCAATCAGACTTCCTTTGTAATGCACGGTAACAATACTCCGTGCACCCGGAGAAATCGTACTTTCGCCAGTTTCCAAAACTTTGTAATAGATTCCACCCGGCAATGCGAAAACACCCTCCTGAAAAGACAGCTTTTTCAGAAATCGCCGATTGGCCTCTTTGTATTCTTTCTTTTTCCCCATAAATAAATTGATTAAGAACTTGCAAAAATAATCAGAATAACAAAGGATTTAGCATAAAAACTGTATATTTGTTCGTTGAACTATAAAAAAACTCCTCGCTATGGGACAAACAAAGACTACACGTAGCATCAGTGCTACCGGACTATTTTTGCTCATCATGATAACTGTGGGCCTATATTCATGCACACGCACTCAAAAAGACATCATTCCTTCTGCCGATTATGCACCGTATGTAAACGCGTATACGGGAGGAGTCATCTCGCAAAATTCGACCATACGTATAGAACTGACCCACGACCAACCCATGGTGGATCTGAACAATGAGTTAAAAAGCAACCCATTCAGTTTCTCACCTTCATTAAAGGGAAAAGCATATTGGGTAAGCAACAATACCATTGAATTTGTGCCTGAAGAAGGAGCGCTGAAACCGGGAACACTTTACGAAGGAACTTTCCGGCTCGGAGACTTTATCGAAGTAGACAAAAAGCTGAAAGAGTTCAACTTCTCATTCCGCGTACAAGAACGTAACTTCACCCTGCAACTGGAATCATTACCGATTACAGCTACCCAACCGAATGAGATAAATATGAAAGGAGAGATACGTTTCAGCGACGTAGTGAAAAAGGAAGAGGTAGAAAAGATGCTGACTGCCAGTGACGGGAAAAAGAGTTATCCGGTGGAAGTCACCGCAACCGACAATCATACCCGGTATTTGTTTAGTATCAGACAAATCCCCAGAGAAGCTGATGATTACCCCTTGACTATCACAGCCAACGGCAACCCGGCCGGCATCGACCGTAAACAAAGCGAAGAAGTACTGATACCGGCAAAAGATTGTTTTCGTTTTATGTCTGCCGAACGCATCGACCAACCGGAAAACGGAATCGAGATTGTTTTCTCCGCTCCCCTATCCACTACTCAAGATTTAAAAGGACTGATTGAGATCCCGGAAATCTCCTCATCGATCTTCCAAATCAGCGAAAACAGAGTTTTTATCTATTTCGAAGCAAACACACAAAGTAAACTGACGTTGAATATCCATGAAGGAGTCAAAGACAGTCAAGGTAAAGCGTTGGGAACTTCTCATACGATCTCATTCAGTGAAGTAAGTCTGAAACCACAAGTGGAAATGTCTACTACCGCCGCTATCCTGCCCGATTCGAAAAGTCTGATTATTCCTTTCAGGGCTGTCAACCTGTATGCTGTGGATTTGAGCGTGATCCGCATTTTTGAGAACAATGTATTGATGTTTATGCAAACCAATTCACTGGCCTCGGCCAATGAGCTGCGCCGTTCGGGCAGACTGGTTTACAAGAAAACGTTATGGCTTGCCAAAGATGCTTCCAAAGACATTCATCATTGGGGAGATTACTCGATAGACCTTGCCGGATTAATCCATCAGGAACCGGGTGCCATCTATCGTGTAATACTTTCATTCCGTCAGGAATACTCCGCTTATCCTTGTGGAGGAGTCGAGAATCAGGATATGAAATTCGCCGACAGCAGCACCTCCGACGGACTGACTAAAGTAAGTGGAAGTGTCTTGTCCGAAGAAGATGAAGCAATCTGGAATACCCCCGAAGCCTACTATTATTACAATGGCGGAACAATGGACTGGAGTGTATACCGATGGACGGAACGCGACAATCCCTGTCATCCGTCTTATTACATGAATTCAGACCGGATAGCTGCCTGCAACGTTTTTGCTTCCAACCTGGGAATGATTGTAAAACGGAACTCACTGAATAAACTGTGGATTGCTGTCAGTAATATTTTGGATACAAAGCCGATAGGGAAAGCACAGGTAACAGCGTATAACTTCCAGTTACAACCCATAGGGAAAGGAGAAACCAATGGGGAAGGATTCGTTGAAATCACTCCGAACGGTGTGCCTTTCATAATTGTGGCTGAATCGGAAAAGCAAAAGGCATACGTACGCGTTGTGGACGGTGAAGAACAATCCGTCAGCAGATTCGACGTGGGAGGAAAAGATATCCAAAAGGGACTGAAAGGATTCATATATGGCGAAAGAGGGGTATGGCGCCCGGGAGACACGCTGCATATTTCCTTTATATTGGAAGACCGCGAAAAGAGAATCCCCGACAAGCATCCCGTAGCACTGGAGATTTACAATCCGAGAGGACAGTTCTACACGAAAATGATTTCAACACAAGGAATGAACGGATTCTATACATTCGACGTTCCGACACAGGCAACAGACCCGACCGGGCTTTGGAATGCGTATATCAAGGTGGGAGGAACCACCTTCCACAAAGGTCTGCGTATCGAAACCATAAAACCCAACCGCCTGAAAATAAATCTGGCATTGCCGAAGGTTCTTCAAGCCACGGACAAGGATTTCTATGCCCCACTCACTTCAACCTGGCTGACAGGAGCAACTGCCTCCAAACTGAAAGCCAAAGTAGAAATGTCTTTATCGAAAGTGAATACACAGTTTAAGAATTACGGACAATATATCTTTAACAATCCGGCTACGGATTTCACGACTATCAAAACAGATATATTTGACGGCACACTGGATGCAGAAGGAAAAGCAAACGTCATGCTGAAAGTTCCGACCGCAACGGAAGCGCCGGGTATGCTGAACGCTACTTTCACCACCCGCGTGTTCGAACCGGGAGGAGATGCCAGCATCTACACTCAAACGATTCCATTCTCACCATTCACCTCTTATGTCGGTATCAATCTGAACCAGCCGAAAGGCAAATATATTGAAACTGACAAAGATCATGTATTCGATATTGTAACTGTAAACACGCAGGGACAGCTAGTGAACAGTTCTAATCTGGAATACAAAATATACCGCATCGGCTGGAGTTGGTGGTGGGAAAACAGTGGTGAATCTTTCGGAACGTATATCAACAATAGTTCCATCACTCCTGTTGCCAGCGGCAATTTACAGACAAGAGGCGGAAAAGCATCTTTCAAATTCCGTATCGATTATCCGTCATGGGGACGCTATCTGGTTTACGTGAAAGATAAAGAGAGTGGACATGCCACCGGAGGTACAGTTTATGTTGACTGGCCGGAATGGCGGGGACGTTCGAGCAAGACTGATCCCAGCGGTATCAAGATGCTTGCTTTCTCACTGAACAAAGACTCTTATGAAATAGGAGAAACAGCCACAGCAATCATTCCTGCAGCAGCGGGAGGACGTGCACTGGTATCCATAGAAAACGGTTCTACCGTATTACGGCAAGAATGGATAGAGGTTTCCAACGGAGGAGATACGAAATATACATTCAAGATTACACCGGAGATGACTCCGAATGTATATCTGCATATCAGTTTGTTACAGCCTCATGCGCAAACAGTCAATGACCTGCCCATCCGTATGTATGGCGTCGTTCCGGTATTCGTGACTAACAGTCAGACGGTGTTACAACCGCAGATACAGATGCCGGAAGTGTTACGCCCGGAAACCAACTTCAATGTGACCGTCAGCGAAAAGACCGGAAAACCGATGACTTATACATTAGCTATTGTAGACGACGGTTTGCTGGATCTTACCAATTTCAAGACCCCGGACCCATGGAATGATTTCTATTCACGCGAAGCACTCGGCATCCGGACATGGGATATGTATGATAATGTATTGGGAGCTTCCGCCGGAAGTTACAGTTCACTTTTCAGTACGGGTGGCGACGCGACATTGAAGCCTGCCGATGCAAAAGCAAACCGCTTCAAACCGGTAGTCAAGTTTGTAGGTCCTTTCTATCTGGGAAAAGGTAAGAGCCAGACGCATACACTGAAACTTCCGATGTATGTGGGTTCGGTACGTGCCATGGTGGTTGCCGGACAAGAGGGCGCGTACGGCAATGCGGAAAAAACGGCTTTTGTACGGACTCCGTTAATGATGTTGTCCACCTTGCCCCGTGTGCTTAGCATTCAGGAAGAAATCACCGTTCCGGTCAATATCTTTGCGATGGAAAATCAAGTGAAGAATGTAACCGTATCACTTCAGGCGTCCGGTGGAGGAGTACAGATTGTAGGGGCCAACCAACAGTCGCTCAAATTTAGCCAACCGGGTGACCAGCTCGTGTTCTTTACCTTAAAAACAGGTAGCAAAACAGGAAAGGCTACCATCCATCTGACAGCCAATGGTGGCGGACAACAAACGAAAGAAACCATTGAAATAGAAGTACGCAACCCGAATCCGGTAGTAACCCTGCGCAACAGTCAATGGGTAGAAGCCGGACAAAGCAAAGAACTTTCATACAATCTAAGCAGTTCTTCTGCAAATAACCAGATAAAGCTGGAAGTATCACGCATACCTTCGGTTGACATCAGCCGCCGTTTCGACTTCTTATACAACTATCAGCACCATTGTACGGAACAGTTGACTTCCAAGGCTTTGCCTCTTCTGTTTATCGGTCAATTCAAAACAATAGATAAGATAGAAGCCGAAAAGATAAAGACAAATGTACAGGAAGCTATCCGGCAGATTTATGGTCGTCAACTTCCCAATGGCGGATTTGTATATTGGCCGGGAAATGCTGTTGCCGACGAATGGATCAGTTCTTATGCAGGAATGTTCCTGACACTGGCACAAGAAAAAGGATACGCCGTTCATTCGAACGTACTGAATAAGTGGAAGCGTTTCCAACGTGCTGCCGCACAAAACTGGCGGATGCCGCAGGATGCAAGCGGCTGGCAACAATGGCAGTCGGAATTGCAACAGGCTTTCCGTTTATATACGCTTGCATTGGCAGGAGCACCGGAATATGGTGCCATGAACCGGATGAAAGAACAGGCAGGATTATCCATTCAGGCTAAATGGAGACTGGCAGCAACCTATGCACTGACCGGAAAGATGAAACCGGCTGAAGAACTGGTGTATAATGCGGAAACAACAGTAAGCCCCTACTCTTCCATGAATCAGATTTACGGTTCCTCCGACCGTGATGAAGCTATGATTCTGGAAACACTGATCCTGATGAACCGGGAACGGGATGCTTTGCAGCAGGCAAAAGTCGTTTCAAAGAATCTGTCACAAGAGGAGTGGTTCAGTACCCAATCCACCGCTTTTGCTCTTATGGCAATGGGACGTCTGGCCGAAAAGCTGTCAGGCACACTGGATTTCGTATGGACATGGAACGACAAACAACAACCTGCCGTGAAATCAGCTAAGGCTGTGTTTGAGAAGGAAATAGCCACCACTCCCAAATCCGGTATGATTGCTGTGAAAAATCAAGGAAAAGGAGCGCTTAGCGTAGACCTTATCACACGCACACAGTTGTTGAACGATACATTACCGGCCATCAGCGACAATCTTCGCATGGATATAAGATATGCCAACCTGAACGGTACACCGATCTCTGTCAATGATATTATACAGGGAACTGACTTTATGGCTATCACCTCCATATCCAATATTAGCGGAACTTCCGACTACACCAATCTGGCACTGACGCATATCATACCGTCCGGCTGGGAAATATACAACGAAAGAATGGTTGCCCCCGAAACGGAAAGCGTAACAGCCGACGGTTCCGGTAAGTCCGTCAGCAAATATAATTATCTGGATATACGCGATGACAGGGTATTGACTTATTTCAATTTGCGTCGTGGTGAAACAAAAGTATTCACTGTCAGACTGCAAGCGACTTATGCAGGTAACTTTATTCTTCCTGCCGTTCAATGTGAAGCAATGTATGATGTAAACGTACAGGCACGCAGCAAAGCGGGAAGAACAACTGTCAGTCGATAAATTTTAGGCACGGATTACACGGATTACGCGGTTTTGGTTAACGAGTAGAACCGTGAAATCCGTGTAATCCGTGCCTAATTATTTCTTCCCTAATCATGTTTCAAAAAGATATGTCTCTTAGCTTTTAACATTTAAATGAACCCGATATATAAATTCTTCAAACGATTATCTGTCACTAAGAAAGTAATGACAATAAGCATTACCCTTTTGACGATAGGATACATCTTTTGCCTTCCCCAGCAACTGTTTCATGTACCCTACTCCACCGTTGTGACTGATCGAAACGAAGAATTACTGGGAGCACGTATCGCTTCGGATGGTCAATGGCGGTTTCCTCCCCGAAAGACAACACCTGATAAAATCAAGCAATGCCTTATTACCTTTGAAGATAAACACTTTTACCACCATTGGGGAGTTAATCCGTTATCTACCGGAAGGGCACTCTATCAGAATTTAAAGAATAAACGTGTTGTAAGCGGAGGTAGTACCCTTACCATGCAAACCATCCGTCTCGCCCGAAACAAACCCAGAACTATCGGAGAGAAAGTCATTGAAATGATCTGGGCTACCCGTTTGGAGTTCCGGACTTCCAAAGAGGAAATCTTATCCATGTATGTCTCTCATGCACCATTCGGAGGAAATGTGGTAGGACTGGATGCTGCTGCCTGGCGTTACTTCGGTCATTCTGCCGAAGATTTATCATGGGCGGAATCAGCCATGCTGGCCGTCCTGCCCAATGCCCCCGCCATGATTCATCTATCCAAAGGACGAAAAACACTTCTTTCCAAACGCAACCGTCTATTGAAACAACTTTTTGAAGAAGAGATTATTGATGCGTCCACCTATGAACTGGCTATTAGCGAACCGTTACCCGACGAACCACATCCTCTTCCTCAAACAGCCCCACATCTGGTTACCCGCTTCTATCAGGAAAGAAACGGATTATATACCCGCTCAACCATTGATAAAGGAATACAAACCCATATAGAGAGTTTGGCGGAACGGTGGAGCAATGAATTTAATCGAAGTGATATCCGTAACCTGGCTATCCTAATTATAGACATTCCCGCCAATCAAGTGGTAGCATACTGCGGAAATGTACATTTCGACCGCAAACAAGGGGGGAATCAAGTAGACGTGATTCAAGCTCCCAGAAGTACAGGTAGTATTTTAAAACCCTTTCTCTATAGTGCCATGCTACAGGAAGGAAGTCTATTACCGCAAATGCTGTTACCGGACGTACCCGTCAACATCAACGGCTTTACTCCACAAAACTTCAGCATGCAGTTTGAAGGAGCCGTCCCCGCTTCCGAAGCTCTTGCCCGCTCATTGAATATCCCGGCTGTCACCATGTTACAAAGATATGGAGTACCCAAATTTCATCACATGCTGCAACAAATGGGATTCAAGACTATCAACCGATCAGCTTCCCATTACGGATTATCACTCATTTTAGGAGGCGCTGAAGCTACTTTATGGGATGTAACGAATGCCTATGCACAAATGGGACGAAGCCTCTCCAACAATCATTCCAACAATCTTCCCCAAGAAAAGGAAGTACAGATACTACTGGGAACAGAAGAAAAGACTGTTTCGGGAAGAGATGATTCAAGAAAAGTTACTTCAGGAAAGACAATTTCAAGAAAGACAACTTCGGAAAAGGCTATATCAGAAAGAACAATAGCAGAAGGAGCTATTTCTGAAGAGGTTATTTCGGCAGGAGCAGCCTGGCTCACCCTTTCCGCCTTAACAGAAGTCAACCGGCCTGAAGAGATTGACTGGAAATCAATTCCTTCCATGCAGACTATCGCATGGAAGACCGGAACCAGTTACGGATTCCGTGACGCCTGGGCCGTTGGCGTGACTCCCCGCTATGCAGTAGGCGTATGGGTAGGAAATGCAACCGGAGAGGGAAAACCCGGATTGGTCGGTGCACAAACGGCCGGTCCCGTATTATTCGATATATTCAATTATCTCCCATCTTCACCCTGGTTCGAACGTCCCACAGGAGTTTTCGTTGATGCAGAAATATGCCGTCAATCCGGTCATCTGAAAGGACGTTTCTGTGAAGAAACCGACACCGTACTGATCCTTCCCGTCGGATTACGGACAGAGGCTTGTCCTTACCATCATCTCGTCACACTATCCGCCGACGAAAGCCACCGCATCTATGAAAACTGTGCAAATACGGAACCTACCATTCAGCAATCATGGTTTGCCCTGCCACCCGTATGGGAATGGTACTATAAACAGCATCATCCGGAATATAAACCGCTGCCACCTTTCAAAGCCGGCTGTGGAGAAGATTCTTTCCAACCCATGCAGTTCATCTACCCTCCGATGAACGCCCACATCAAGCTGCCCAAGCAACTGGACGGCAGCAAAGGCTTTATCACGGTGGAACTGGCACACAGCAATCCCAATGCCACTATCTTCTGGCATCTCGACGACACCTATCAGACACAGACACAGGATTTCCACAAAATTTCACTGCGACCTGCTCCCGGCAAACATTCCCTGACGGCAGTAGACGGAGAAGGTAACACAGTTTCCACCACTTTCTTCATCGAATAAACATCTAATTTTATTATCTTTGCCGCATGAAACAGCCATTAAAAGAAAACGGTGGACTACCGGCATCTATCCTCTGGACACTTGCTATTGTGGCCGGTGTCTCGGTAGCCAACATCTATTATATCCAACCCCTATTAAATATGATACGCCATGAACTTGGCATATCAGAGTTCAGAACTAACCTGATTGCCATGGTCACGCAAATAGGCTATGCGGCAGGATTATTGTTTATCACCCCTCTGGGAGATTTATATCAACGTAAGAAAATCATCCTGGTCAACTTCACCGTTCTGATATTCTCCCTATTGACCATCGCCCTGACACACAATTTTCATTTGATACTTATCGCTTCATTCCTCACGGGAGTTTGTTCGATGATTCCACAAATATTCATTCCGATAGCCGCCCAGTTCTCCCGTCCGGAAAATAAAGGCAGGAATGTAGGAATTGTCTTATCTGGATTACTGACCGGTATTCTGGCTTCACGGGTTGTCAGCGGATTTATCGGTGAACTGATTGGCTGGCGGGAAATGTATCACATCGCTGCAGGCATGATGCTTATCTGTGCCATTGTTGTACTAAAAGTCCTTCCCGACATTCAGACCAACTTTCAGGGGAAATATAGCGGTCTGATGAAATCCCTGTTAGCCTTAGTGAAAGAATATCCGCAACTACGGATTTATTCCATCCGGGCGGCATTGAACTTCGGCTCCCTCCTCGCCATGTGGTCTTGTCTGGCTTTTAAAATGGGACAAGCTCCGTTCTTTGCCAACAGCGACGTCATTGGTATGCTGGGACTTTGCGGAGTGGCGGGGGCATTGACTGCCTCTTTTGTTGGAAAATATGTAAAACAAGTCGGTGTACGCCGCTTCAACTTTATCGGCTGCGGATTGATTCTCTTTGCCTGGTTACTGTTCTTCATCGGTGAAAACACCTTTATTGGTATCATTGCCGGAATCATCATCATTGACATAGGGATGCAATGTATCCAACTTAGCAACCAGACAAGTATCTTCGAACTGGACCCGCGCGCTTCGAACCGCATCAATACAGTTTTCATGACTACTTACTTTATTGGCGGTTCGATGGGAACATTTCTGGCGGGCAGCTTCTGGCAACTGTATGGTTGGCACGGAGTGATCGGTACCGGAGTCGTTTTAACAGGGATTTCTTTATTAATTACGACTTTCTACAAGAAGTAAGTCAACAAAACAGACGGTCAAACCGTTTATTACAATAAAATAAGCCAATGAAATACGGAGTTAACAGACAAATCTTACTTATCACAGCCGGTGTCGTCTGGATTATAGCCGGTGCCAATATTCTGCGAATAGGAATTGTAACATGGTTAAACACCTCCCAAGATTGGATGTTCAAAATAGGAGAAGCTACCGTCGTTTTCTTGTTATTCTTCGTTCTGGTGTTCAGAAGACTTTATTATAAACATACCCAGCGAATCGAACAAAAGAAAGAACACAGAAATTGCCCGTTTTCATTTTTCGATGTAAAAAGCTGGATTACAATGATCTTCATGATTTCTCTGGGAATTACCATACGTAGCTTCCACCTTCTGCCCGAAACGTTCATTTCCGTTTTCTATACCGGATTATCCATTGCCCTCATCCTGACGGGAGGGCTTTTCATCCGCTACTGGTGGATAAGACGTAAGACTTTCGCCAATTGAGCCGGGCTTATACATATTCCGATCAAATACAAACTTATAATAATTTTTATTGCCTGACGTTTTGAAGCAAAAGATTTCATCCTTTTTTGTTGTATCTTTGCGCGGCTATAAACAAAACAGTAGCCGGAAAATAAATAAAAGGTTATAAGAATCAACATGAAGAAAGCTCCCTCGCCCCTCGTATCATTGATACCGATCATTGTACTGGTGTTATTATTATTTGCCACTATCCGCACATTTGGCAGCGATGCCCTAAGCGGCGGAAGCCAAGTGTCACTGCTCACCACTACAGCTATTTGTATCCTTATCGGCATGGTGTTTTATAAAATTCCCTGGAAAGATTACGAGCTTGCCATAACCAACAATATTGCCGGAGTGGCGACAGCTATTATTATTCTATTAATCATCGGTGCGTTGAGTGGGATCTGGATGATTAGTGGAGTAGTGCCGACGCTAATCTACTACGGGATGCAAATTATCCATCCCAGTTTCTTCCTGGCATCTACCTGCATCATCTGCGCATTGATTTCCGTTATGACCGGGAGCTCATGGACTACCATTGCTACCATCGGTATCGCTCTGATGGGTATCGGAAAGGCGCAAGGTTTTGAAGACGGCTGGATTGCCGGAGCCATTATTTCGGGGGCATACTTCGGAGATAAAATATCTCCTTTATCCGAAACCACTATTCTGGCTTCTTCCATCACAGACACTCCCCTGTTCCGTCACATCCGTTACATGATGATTACTACGGTTCCATCTCTTGTCATTACACTGATTATTTTCACCGTAGCGGGATTCTCTCATGATGCCAACAATACACAGCACATCGCAGAAGTGGCAGCAGCTCTGAATGAAAAGTTTCATATCACTCCGTGGCTGTTGATAGTTCCCGTAGTAACCGGCATATTGATAGCGCGGAAAGTGCCGTCTATCGTTACGCTGTTCCTGTCCACCCTGTTGGCAGCTGTTTTTGCTTTGATCTTTCAGCCTGATTTAGTGGAGGAAATTTCAGGAGTCGCCGCTTCCGGATTCAATTCATTGTTCAAAGGACTAATGATGACTATCTACGGAGAGACAAATTTGCACACGGATAATGCCGTTCTGACAGATTTAATTGCCACACGTGGCATGTCAGGAATGCTGAATACGATTTGGCTGATACTATGTGCCATGTGTTTCGGCGGAGCAATGACAGCAAGCGGCATGGTGGGAAGTATCACTTCTATCTTTGTGCGCTTTATGAAGAAAACAGTCAGCGTGGTCAGTGCGACGGTCTGTTCCGGGCTGTTTCTTAATCTGACCACTGCCGATCAATATATCAGTATTATTCTGACGGGAAATATGTTTCGCGATATTTATGCCAAGAAAGGATATGAAAGTTGTTTACTAAGCCGCACGACGGAAGATGCAGTAACCGTTACATCCGTATTGATCCCGTGGAACAGCTGTGGAATGACCCAAGCCACTATCTTGAGTGTACCCACACTTGTGTATCTCCCTTATTGTTTTTTCAACATTATCAGCCCCTTAATGAGTATCACTGTGGCAGCCATCAGATATAAAATTGCACGACGCTCGTGAACAATCTGGCATACACATTGTTTTTGCAATAAACGAACAACGTATTAAACCTAAACAAAAAAAAGTTATGAAAAAGTTTATTGCATTATTAGCATTAGTATTAGTGAGTGCAAGCACAATGATGTATGCACAAGAAAGTAACGCAGCAGCACGCCGCGCAGAAAGAAAAGCAGAAAGAGATGCAGAGAGAGCAAAACTCCGTGCCGAAGAAGAGGTGCAGGACATGGCAGCCTATCAACAAGCTGTGCAGGCTTTGAAGAACAAGCAATTTGTACTGGAAGCCAATCAGGTTATTTTCCGTAACGGTATGAGTGCATTCGTTACTTCAAACACCAACTTCGTCTTGATGAACGGCAACAGAGCTACCGTACAGACTGCCTTCAATACTCCTTACCCGGGTCCTAACGGAATCGGTGGTGTGACAGTGGATGGTAATTCTTCGGATATGAAGATGAATATCGACAAAAAAGGAAATGTGAACTGCTCATTCAGTGTTCAGGGTATCGGCATCTCCGCTCAAGTATTTATTAATATGAGCAGCGGAAACAATACTGCTTCGGTTAGTATCAGCCCGAACTTCAACAACAATAACCTGACGTTGAACGGAAATATCGTTCCGCTTGACCAGTCAAATATCTTCAAAGGACGTTCCTGGTAATCCGGATCTTAAGAATCTTATCATAACTCCGCTGCAAATCGCGCAAAATGCGTACATTTGTAGCGGAGTTTTTTTATTCAGCATGGCTTATGAGAGAATTTATCATTGCAGACAATCAGGATATCAGTAAGGCGGGAATGATGTTCCTGTTAAGTAAACAAAAGGAGGTGTCCCTCCTTTTAGAAGCTGACAACAAGGCTGAACTGATTCAGCAGCTACGATTGTATCCGCAAGCAGTGATTATACTGGACTATACCTTGTTCAATTTTGCCGGGGCAGATGAATTGATTGTCTTGCAGGAAAGATTCAAGGAAGCCGACTGGATTCTATTCTCCGATGAACTGAGTCTGAACTTTCTCCGTCAGGTATTATTCAGCAGCATGGCTTTCGGGGTAGTGATGAAAGATAACTCAAAAGAAGAAATCATGACCGCCATTCAATGCGCCACCCGCAAACAACGGTATATTTGCAATCATGTCAGCAATCTGCTGCTTTCGGGAGCTTCTTCCCCGCTGGTAGCGTCAAACATGGACGACCATCTGCTGACGCAAACAGAAAAGAATATCCTAAAAGAAATCGCATTAGGAAAAACGACGAAAGAGATTGCTGCAGAGAAAAATCTTAGTTTCCATACGATCAACAGCCATCGTAAGAATATCTTTCGTAAATTGGGAGTGAATAATGTGCACGAGGCTACTAAATATGCGATGAGGGCAGGGATTGTGGATTTAGCCGAATACTATATCTGATTATACGCTTTACTTCAAGCCATTTTGTTTCAAAAGTTGTTCTATTTCCTTGTCTGATATAGAAGCCCTGTCTGCTTTATCATAAATATAGAGAAGATTCAAAATTGCATCTTGCTGGGAAACAACCAAAGTGAAAGTGATAACTCTTGCACCTCCGCTTTTTCCTTTCCCTTTCGCAGTAATTTTCATGCGGACTTTGCGCAAGCCATGACCTAAATCGGTACCTAATTGCGGATTCTGTTCCAACTCATCAATCAATGAAGCAAAATCTTCTTTAAAAGAAGAATAATGTTTTGCCAATCGTTTAGCTTCCCGCTGAAACGTTGGCTTAACTATTATTTCATAGTTCATTCAAAAACTCCCTTGCACTCTTTAATTCCAACTTGCCATCCATAGAAAGTTTTACCTCTTTCAGTCCTGCATCAATCCCTGCAAGAATCTCCTCTTTTGTGATTTCTTCCATTTCTTTTTCTGCTTCCATTTTCTTAAGTCGTTTCAAATAGTTCTTCACCCGATTGAGCATCTCTTTGTCATTCAAACTCAGGAGTTCCTCCACCAAGTCCATTTTCAGACTTTTCAATTCCATCGTTGTCATAAGCAATCCTCCTTTATTTATTATTCTACGAAACAAAAGTAGTGAAAATTATCCTGATTATCGAATCCTCACCTTTCAAAATAAACTATTTAACAGATGATTTCTCCGCTTCCCACGCAAACTTTCGCCTCTTCATCATAAATCACCCCAAACTGTCCCGGAGCAATGCCTTGCAGCTTTTCAGAGGACAAAATGTGGAATTGCGTCTCCCCTTCCTGTATCAGTTTTCCTTTGGTAAAGTCGGGAGTGTGACGAATCTTGAAAGTGATGTCTATCTCCTTCTCCTGTCCTTTCCAGGGATTATCAGTAATGAAATGGAAATCATGCATCCGGAATTCATTGCCATACTGTGTTTCCACACCATAACCGCGGGACACATAGATTGTATTTTCTTCCATATCCTTCTTGACTACGAACCAGGGACCACCACTCAATCCAAGCCCTTTGCGCTGGCCGATTGTGTGAAACCAATAGCCGCGATGTGTACCCAATTTCTTTCCGGTTTCCCATTCAATAATCGCCCCTTCCTTTTCTCCTAAAAACCGACGGACAAAATCATTGTAGTTTATCTTCCCGAGAAAACAGATGCCCTGACTATCTTTCCTTCTGGCACTCGGCAATCCGGCTTTATTGGCAATCTCACGCACTTCCTGTTTCATCAACCCTCCAATGGGAAACATGAGTTTGGAAACTTGCAGGTAATCAATCTGTGCGAGAAAGTCCGTCTGATCTTTCACAGGGTCTTTCGCTGTGCCCAGCCAAGTTTTACCGTTACGTTGCAAGGTGGTGGCATAATGACCGGTTGCCGTAAAGTCGAAGTCTTTCCCGACACGCTGTTCAAAGCAGCCGAATTTGATAAGCTTATTACACATCACATCCGGATTCGGTGTCAGTCCCTGCCGGATTTTATCAATGGCATAGGCCGCTACATTCTCCCAATACTCCTGATGCAAATCCACTACCTCCAAAGACAGACCGTACTTACGTGCCGTAGCAGTAGATAATTCAATATCTTCCTCTGCCGAACAGTCCATATATTCCGCTCCGTCCATGCCTATCTTAATATAAAAAAGAGTGGGCTTATATCCTTGCTCACAAAGGAGATGCACAACAACTGAACTGTCGACACCTCCTGATAATAATGCAGCTATATCCATGAATAATGATTCGTCTATTAATAACGTTCTATATGTAAGCTAATACCTATTAAAAATTTCTATGCTACAAAGATAAGGCAAGAATCTCTAACAGCCAATCACATATTGAAGGCATTTTTATACCATAAATGTGGTAGATAAGCAAAGTATTTCCTACATTTGCACAGTAAAAAGCTTTTTATGATGACGAAATTAAGAAAGATAATCCTCATACCTGCCCTGAGCATCGTATTTATCAGTGGCTTTTTCTCCTGTGGTGTCGACCGCTGGCCGGAGTATGCCCACCAGACCGCACTGGATACATGGATGTACGACATCATGCAGCAGAACTATCTGTGGTATCAAGATCTACCTTCCTACAATGATGTGAATCTGTTTCTGGATCCTGCCTCATTCTTGTCTAAAGTGAAATCGAAAAGCGACAGTTATTCGTTTGTGGATTCTGTGATGGAAACTCCCCTGCCTACCTATGGATTTGATTATTCACTGGTTCGAAGTGCGGATATTGATACAGCTTATAATGCATTAATTACTTACGTCATTCCCGGTTCACCGGCAGAAACGGCCGGATTGGTGCGCGGTGACTGGATTATGAAAGTCGATACTTCTTACATCAGCAAAAAATACGAGACTCAATTACTGCAAGGAACCAAAGCCCGGGATTTAGTGATGGGAGTATGGAAAGAAGTTCCTGTTGAGCCTGAAGAAGGGGAAGTAGACGAAGAAGAAACAACTGTATATAAGGTCGTTCCGAATGATAAAATACTAAAACTACCTGCTGCAAGAGTCGTTGAAGACAATCCGGTACATAAAACAGAAATACTTACGGTAAAAGAAAACAATAGCGACATCAAGGTCGGCTATCTCATGTACAACAGCTTCACCGCCGGGACAAAAGCTGATCCGGAAAAATACAATGACGAACTGCGTCAAATCTCGCAAGAATTCAAGACAGCAGGCGTGAAGTATGTCATACTTGACTTGCGCTACAATGCCGGAGGTTCATTAGATTGTGTGCAGTTATTAGGCACAATCTTAACATCAAATGCACGGTTAAACGAGCCAATGGCCTATCTGGAATACAACGACAAGAACAGGGATAAAGATGCTACCATCAACTTTGATCCTACCATATTAGGAAGCGGTACTAATTTAAACCTGCCCGGTCTGTTTGTTATCACCAGTGGAACTACAGCCGGAGCACCGGAAATGTTAATAGGGAGTCTCTTCTTGAAAGACAGCTATCCCGTTGTAAGCATAGGTAGTGCCACTAAAGGGCAAAATGTAGCAACAGAGCAGTTTGTCAACGAGGAATTCCTGTGGTCGGTGAATCCAGTGGTTTGTACAGTTTATAATTCTAAGCATGATGAAAACGGTTCCTTCGTACCTAACGCAGATCTTAAAATCAGTGAGACAACCATTGATGGAATTACCAATTACAGTGAATTCCTGCCATTCGGTGATCCCAATGAAAGACTTCTGAAAGTAGCCATCGGAGTTATAGAAGGCACTTATCCCCCGAAAAAAGAAGAAGATACAACTACAAAAGCACAATTCAAGATAGAGAAAAGTGTTATTAGTCCCGCAAGTAGGCGGTTTATCGGAGGCGGCGGTCTAAAGATTAAATAGAAGCAAAACAAGAATCAAATAGACTGAAGAGAGTGTATCAAAACGCAGATTTACGCATCATTAACAAAAGAGTCCCATTATTCCACCTTTTTCCGAACAGGCTGTCTGATTCTACTGAATAAAGCATCGGTTTACATCTAACAAAGCATCGGTTTATACTTAACAGAACGTATGATTTACCCTGATAAAACAGCTGATTTCCTGTCCCCCGGCAGCTAAAACCTCTTCATACACCGACTTACAACCGCTACAAGCCGGGGTGAGATTCTCCGTCACCGCAGCATACAACAAAAAAGGAGAAAGCTTTCGCCTCCTCCTTCTATCGTAGTTTAACCTCAATCTATTTTATGATTCTGTATCCAAAGATACGACATTGAAAAGCCAAAGTCAAGTATTCCCGGATTTATTTCTTGAAAAACTTATCGAAGAACAGAATCTGGTAATCAATGGAATTATTCCAGTACTTTCCTGTATGCCCACCCGGACGAGTGACAAAGTCGTGATTAATCTTTCGTGCCAACAGACGGTTGTGCAAATCCTTGTTCACGTTCAGGAAGAAGTCCGCTTCACCACAGTCGATGATAATTGCCAAATCCCCGTTTTCTATTTTATCAATCTGATTGATGACCGTATATTCATCCCATACCTTCTTGTTAGCGGCAAATTCTCCCAACTGCTTCGCCATCTCCCAGTTCTGCGGAAACGGGCGAATATCCATCCCGCCACTGGTAGTTCCGGCAGCACCAAATACATCTTTATGACGGATCGCATTCCACATCGCTCCATGTCCACCCATACTTAATCCGGTGATGGCACGTCCTTTCCTGTCGGCAATCGTCTTGTAATGTCCGTCGATATACTTCACCAATTCCGATGAAATAAAAGTTTCATAACGATAAGACGGATTAAGCGGACTATCCCAGTACCAGCTATTCTTTCCGTCCGGACAGACGAATATGATTCCTTTTTCGTCCGCAATTTGAGGAAGATCCGGTTTAATACCCATCCATGTTTTAGCGTTTCCACCGTAACCGTGCAACAAATAAATGGCGGGGCAAGCAACCGCTTTCTTCCCCAGCGCAGCATCCGGCGTTACCACCACCACTTGCACTTCCTTATTCATGGAAGGACTTTTAACTAATAAGGTATCTACTTTGGCAGCAAAAGAGGGAGCCACCAGAACTAAAAGAAGAACAATTAATAGAAGTTTTTTCTTTTTCATTATGTGTTATTATAGTTAGATATAGTTATTCCTCTGTCACTGCGGAAGGATCAAATTTAGAAACCGGCATTTCGAAGGTTTTATGACACTGCTTACAAGTGTAATTCCAGTGGTTGTCTCCCGGAGGAATAACCATCAATGCCGAAAGTATGGCAGCCCCCATCGCACGCCATCGCTTTCCTTTTCTCAAAACCAACCGGATATCCGATGAACCGCAGTACGGGCAAAGCGTCAACTCCTCCGGCCAACTATCGTTATCCCTCAACACTTGAACAGCCCTATCATAGTCTTCATCTGCCACCAATATATCCACCCCCGCGATGCTGCTCACACAGCTTTTATACAAAGTAGAGAAATTCTCATTGTGCAGAATAGACTCAATACCTTCGTTCTCCAATGCCCCTTGAAGGATATGCGCCTTCATCGCATCATTACAAGTTATCAATTTTACAGTCTTCATCAGGAATCTGTTTTAATTTCCCACAAAAATAAGATATAAAAATGAAATGTGAAACAAAATCCGGCTAACTTTATCAAGAAGTAAAACGAGCCAAATAAGAAGTGATTCTATTTTTATTCACGGAAGGTATCATTCTTTAATGCTTTTTTTGTACTTTCGCAGCAATAATTTGCAATCACATGAAAAAACTGTTGACACTGCTACTATTTTCCAACCTTCTGTTTTCCCTGCTACAGGCACAACCTGTACACCAAATTAAGGGAACGGTTATTGAAAAAAACAGCCGTCAACCATTAGAGTTCATTAACGTAATGGTTCTCGGGCTGAACAAAGGTGGCGTCACCAATGCGGAAGGCCATTTCACTATCGAACAAGTGCCTCCCGGCATCTACCGCCTGCAAGCGACAGCCATCGGCTACAAGAGTGTCACTACTCCCGAATATATTTTATCGACCAAAGATCTGAACATCTCAATAGAGATGGAAGAGAACCTGACCGAACTGGCAGGAGTAACCGTCACCGCTTCTCCTTTCCGGCGTGATCTGGAAAGTCCCGTCAGTCTTCGCATTATCGGATTGCAGGAAATAGAAAAGAGTCCGGGAGCCAACCGGGACATTTCACGCATCGTACAATCTTATCCGGGAGTTGCCTTCTCACCAATAGGTTACCGCAACGACCTGATCGTGCGCGGTGGTTCTCCTTCAGAAAACCGTTTCTATCTGGACGGAGTGGAAATTCCCAATATCAATCATTTCAGCACACAAGGAGCATCGGGCGGTCCCGTAGGAATCCTCAATGCCGACCTGATACGTGAAGTCAATTTCTACACCGGTGCTTTTCCCACTGATAGAGGAAATGCACTTAGTTCCGTTCTTGATTTCAAGTTGCGCGACGGAGATATGGAGCATAACTCAATAAAGGCTACCCTCGGAGCATCCGAAGTCTCGCTCGCCTCCAACGGACATATCGGGAAAAAGACCTCTTATCTGGTATCCGTGCGCCAATCCTATCTGCAGTTCCTGTTTGACATGCTCGACCTCCCTTTCCTGCCGACTTTCACTGATGCGCAGTTCAAATTGAAAACCCGGTTTAACGAACAGAACGAGTTGACAGTGTTGGGACTCGGAGGAATCGACAATATGCGGTTGAACACGAAAGCGGATAGCGAAGACAATGAATACATCCTTAGTTACCTGCCGAAAATCAAGCAGGAGACATTTACATTAGGGGCCGTTTATCGTCATTATGCAGGCGCACATGTGCAGTCGGTGGTAGTCAGTCACAGCTATCTGAACAACCGCAACACCAAATACCGCCAGAATGATGAAAGCATTCCGGAGAATCTGATGCTCCGCCTCCGTTCTACCGAACAGGAAACGAAATTCCGTTTCGAAAACAATTCTTCTTTCCGCAACTGGAAAGTAAACCTCGGAGTGAATCTGGATTATAGCCAATATACCAATACCACCTTTCAAAAGGCATATACCAATCAGGCACAAACGTTTGATTACCATACCTATTTGGGAATGATGCGCTGGGGACTTTTCGGCACTATCAGCTACTCTTCAATGGATGAACGCTTCACAGCTTCTCTGGGATTGAGAGCGGATGCCAACAATTATTCATCGGCGATGAAATCACTCTCCGACCAGCTTTCACCGCGCATATCGCTTTCCTATCAGCTTGCCGATCACTGGTTTCTAAGTGGAAATGCAGGACTTTATTACCAGTTGCCTCCTTACACGGCTCTCGGTTTTAAGGATAATAACGGAACGTATGTCAACAAATACAATCTCCGCTATATGAAAGTCAGCCAGGAAAGCTTGGGCATCAGTTGGCGCAAAGGAGATACTTTCGAAGTGTCCGTGGAAGGATTCTACAAAGATTATGATAAAATCCCACTCTCCGTTGTAGACGGCATCCCTCTTACTTGCAAAGGGAATGACTATGGGGTAATTGGCAATGAATTGCTGACCTCTACCGCCCAGGGACGCTCGTATGGTGCGGAGATTCTGGCGAAATGGCTGATCGCCAAGAAACTGAATCTGGCTTCTTCCTTTACCTTATTTAAAAGCGAATACCGCAACGACAAAGAGAGTGAATACATTGCATCTGCATGGGACAACCGATATATCTTCAACTTACGGGGAACCTACAATCTACCGTGCCAATGGAGCATCGGAATGAAAGTCAGTTGCATCGGCGGTGCTCCTTATACGCCTTATGATGAAGATAAATCATCCTTGGTATCTGCCTGGGATGCACAAGGCAAAGCCTATTACGACTATTCGAGATACAATAAGGAACGGCTTCCGGCCTTTGCACAGGTAGACCTCCGTATCGACAAGACATTTTATCTGAAACATTGTATGCTGGGATTCTATCTTGACTTGCAAAATATCACGGCAAGCAAACTGAAACAGCAGGACGTACTGATGAGTACGGGCATTATTGAGAATCCGGAAGCTCCCGCCGATAGCCAACACTATAAAATGAAACGCATCAAACAATCGAGCGGAACATTACTCCCTACATTAGGAATAACATTTGAATATTAACTATACATAAAACATCAAACTAGAAAAAAGTATGAAAAGAGAAATTGCTATGATTGCCTTCGTATTGTTAGGCATGGGTATGACAGCTTCTGCACAATTCGGCAAGAAGATTAATCTGGGAAAAGCGTTACAAGCCGGTAAAGACGTAGTATCAGCCGTTACTTTATCCGATGCGGACATTGCTAACATGAGCAAGGAATATATGGTATGGATGGATGCTCATAATCCTTTAACTAAACCTGATTCCGAATACGGCAAACGTCTGGAGAGACTGACCGGACATATCAAAGAAGTGGACGGACTGAAACTTAACTTCGGTGTATACGAAGTGATAGACGTAAACGCCTTTGCCTGCGGTGACGGTAGTGTACGTATTTGTGCCGGTCTGATGGATGTTATGACAGATGAAGAAGTAATGGCTGTGGTAGGACATGAAATCGGTCACGTTATTCACACAGACTCAAAAGATGCCATGAAGAATGCTTATCTCCGTTCAGCTGTAAAGAATGCAGCAGGCGCCACCAACGATAAAGTAGCCAAGTTGACTGATTCTGAACTGGGAGCCATGGCGGAAGCTTTGGCAGGCGCGCAATACTCGCAGAAACAGGAAAGTGAAGCAGATGATTACGGTGTAGAGTTCTGTGTAAAGAATGGTATCGATCCGTATGCGATGGCTAACTCACTGACCAAACTGTCCGAACTGTCAAAAGATGCTCCACAGGCTTCTTATCTGCAGAAGATGTTCTCGTCACACCCGGATACAATGAAACGTATCGAGCGTGCCAAAGCAAAAGCAGCAACCTACGCTAAATAACAAGTAAGAAAACTCTTCAAATACGGATGACGCGGAAAACACGGATCTATCATTTTATTAGATCTGTGTTATCCGCGTCATTTGCATCTAAAAAGACAACACGATTATTAAATATTCATTAATCTGTCACACATATTTGCATCGTGTCTTGATTTCTTGTAATTTCGACCCTATAACCATTTTAATCCATTTATGGAATTTCTTATCATACTTCTCTTACTTGTACTGAATGGCATTTTTGCCATGTATGAAATTGCGCTGGTATCATCCAGCAAAGCACGTCTTGAAACACTTGTCGCCAAAGGCAACAAATCAGCCCGCGGAGTTTTGAAACAATTGGAAGAACCGGAAAAGTTCTTATCTACCATTCAGATTGGTATCACTCTGATCGGTATCGTATCCGGTGCCTATGGTGGTGTGGCTATTGCCGACGACCTTGTTCCTTTCTTTTCCCTTATCCCGGGAGCGGAAACCTATGCACGCAATCTGGCAATGGTTACTACCGTAGCAATCATTACCTATCTTTCTCTGATTATCGGAGAGCTAGTACCCAAATCTATCGCTCTTAGTAATCCGGAGCGTTATGCGATATTATTCAGTCCTATCATGATCCTGCTGACAAAGGTTTCCTACCCTTTCGTATGGTTGCTAAGTGTCTCTACCCGGCTACTGAATAAACTGATCGGTCTGAAAAGCGAAGAACGCCCCATGACACAAGAAGAAATCAAAATGATTCTCCATCAAAGTTCGGAACAGGGTGTGATTGACAAAGAGGAAACAGAAATGATACGTGACGTGTTCCGCTTCTCCGACAAACGGGCTAACGAACTGATGACGCATCGCAGAGATCTCATTATCCTTCACCCTGATGATACGCAGGAAAAGGTGATGAAGACGATCGAAGAAGAACATTACAGTAAATATCTGTTGGTGGACGAACGGAAAGACGAAATTCTCGGTGTTGTTTCCGTAAAGGATATTATCCTGATGGTAGGCAGTAAAAAGCTGTTTAACTTACGCGAAATAGCCCGTCCTCCCCTCTTTATTCCGGAAAGTTTGTATGCAAATAAAGTTTTAGAGCTATTTAAGAAGAACAAAAACAAGTTCGGAGTTGTTGTTAACGAGTATGGCAGCACAGAGGGTATCATCACCCTGCACGACCTGACTGAAAGTATCTTCGGAGACATCCTTGAAGAGGATGAAACGGAAGAAGAAGAAATCGTTACCAGGCAGGATGGTTCGATGCTGGTGGAAGCTTCGATGAATATCGACGACTTCATGGAGGAAATGGGTATTTTATCCTATGAAGATCTGGAATCGGAAGACTTCACCACTCTGGGGGGATTAGCCATGTTCCTGATTGGCCGTATCCCGAAAGCGGGAGACATCTTCACCTACAAGAATTTACAATTCGAAGTAGTGGATATGGACCGCGGACGAGTAGACAAACTGCTTGTCATCAAACGGGACGAGGAACAGGAATAGAATAGCAAAAACGAGCAATAGCTCACTATATTTATATTAACTTAAAGCACTTAACGATGAAAAAAGTAATTATGTTAGCAGCAGTCGTAGCTGCTTTGGCATCATGCCAATCAAAAGCAAACAAAGCCGCAGAGGCTCAAGCAGACAGTCTAGCTCTTGCCATGACTCCGATTACCGAATTGACTGAAGTTTATGAAGGTACTCTTCCTGCTGCCGACGGTCCGGGTATTGATTATGTACTGACCCTGAACGCTGCAACTGACGGTATGGACACTGTGTATACATTGGATATGACTTACCTCGACGCTGAAGGTCAAGGACAAAACAAGACTTTCACTTCAAAAGGGAAACAAGAAACTGTACACAAGGTAGTGAACAAAAAACCTGTGACTGCCGTTAAGTTAACTCCGAAGGATGGCGAAGCTCCGATGTATTTCGTGATTGTGAATGACACCACTCTTCGTCTGGTGAACGATAGCTTGCAAGAAGCTGTCAGTGATCTGAATTATGACATCATCAAGGTAAAACAATAAAATAAACCTAACCCTAACCAGTAAAAAAGCTCTGCACAGAACGAAGGTTCTGTGCAGAGCTTTTCGTTTTTGGGAGTCTTTCCTCATATTATTCCAAGTATTGTTTCAACTGATTCTTCAATTCCTCCGGATTGCTTGGTCTTTGTGCCTTATATTCTACAATAGCTCCCTCCCTATTAACAATAATAAACTGAGGAACTGAAAGCCCGGCGAAATTACCTTTCTCATCATAAGTGACAAACAACTTCTCCACTTCAACAGAAAATTCGTTATTCTCAACACTATTCTCTGGTCGATGATAGGTGACAAAATACCCATTTAATAATCTTTCATCCAATCTTTTCAGACAGGCATTCCAATTCTTGGGTTCATCTATTGAAATAAAAAGTCTCACAATATCATTCTTTTTGAAAAAATCATCTGTTTTTTCATATTCTTTGAGTTCTGCCAGACAGGGTTTACACCAAGATGCCATTACATCAATATATACAATTTTTCCTTTAAAATGCCGAAGCAATAACTCAAACGAACTAGGATAATTCAAGCATTTGATATTAGACTGCACTGATTGCTCCTGTGCAGTAATGATTAATGATATCAAACAAAAAAAGAATAAAACTCCATTTGTTTTAATGCACTGTTTCATACAACATAGATTTATTGTTAAATAACTGTGATAAAGATAGTGTTTTATTCGATATAAATCTTCTTTATTTAATTACATTCTTTCCTTCTTGCAGACGTTTCAACCGAAGCAATGCTTCAATGTAGTAATAGTCTGCATAAATAATAGAAGCATCTATCTCGGAATGAGCAGGCCAGTGTCCTACACTATGCAACAGGAAAGAGGGGTTACTTTTTCCACTCTGATAATTATCAGAACTTAGACTCGTCAGCATTTCCACCGCAGCATCCCTGTAACGTTTGCCCGTACCATTCGGAAGATAAGTAGATAATTCGAGCAAAGAGGAAGCCACCACTGCCGCAGCCGAGGCGTCCCGTGGGGCATTCGGAATAGAGGGGTCATCGAAATCCCAATAAGGGACTTTGTCTTCGGGCAGACGTTCGAGATAAACATCTGTCACCTTCTGCGCGAAATCAAGATACTTCGGGTCTTTCGTTTCACGATAGACTACGGTATATCCATAGATTGCCCATGCTTGTCCGCGTGCCCACATGGTGCTGTCGGCATATCCTTGATGAGTCACTCCTTTAATCAGGTTCCCTGTAATGGTATCATATACTGCTACATGGTAAGAAGTATAATCAGGACGGAAATGACATTTCATTGTTTTGTCGGCATGAGAAACGGCAATATCATACAAATAAGGATTGCCACCATTCTTCGCCGCCCAGAACAACATTTCAAGGTTAATCATATTATCCATGATTGTGTTGTGAGGCCAGTTGCGCGGTTCCACTTCACGAGGCCATGAAAGCATTGTTCCCACTACCGGATTAAACAGAGCAGACAAAGAATCGGCAGTATCCAGAATCACTTTCTTATAAGCTGGATTCTTTGTCAAACGATAACCATTTCCATAACTGCAAAACACGAGGAATCCCAAGTCATGGTCATAGGCGGGAATTTGAGAAAGAAACTCCAATGAGTTCGTGAATTTCTTAGCTTCTTCCAGAATATGTTTATCCTGTGTATATTCGTAATCATACCAGAGCACCCCCGGCCAGAAACCGGCACACCATTCTTCTTTCGTTGCTTTACGGCAGTTCCAGTGATGTTCGTCAGCCATGATATTACGCGGCATCATCGTATAGTCAATTCCGGAATCTGTTTTCAGTTCCGTAAGTGTACGCTGTGCCTGTGCCGCACAGTAGTCCAATGCCTTATTCACATCCAATGTACCGGATGGCTTGTGAGTACACGTACAAAAACCTAACATCACAGCCAGACCTACTACAATCTTTTTCATCTTCGTTTAATATATTCGCGTTAATTCTTATTCTTTATTTCTCTTTGTCGATTACTTAGTCATTCATCAGTTACTTAATCATACACCACTTATTCAGTCATCCGGAACCAGTCTATATCTGCCCATCCGCGATTACCGTCATTCGGAGTTACGCAGAATACTCCAACTTTGGCTCCAATCCATTTGCCTTGTCGGGCTGTGAAAGGCTCTCCCACTGTCGTATATTTCTTTCCGTCCAGACTATAAGCGAATGTACAAACGGCTCCTTTACGAACCTTTACTTGTAAGTAAACTGTTTGCCACTCATTATCTGCTACTCCCGGCATCTTCAGATGTTCCACCGGGAGGTTTGCCAATTCTTTTATCTGTTCGGGATTTTGCTGTTCCGCATCCTTGCAGACTGCTTGTTGCAGAATAAACTGATCTCCTGCCTTACGAATGGAGAGATAACTATAATCCCATCCCATCACAATGATTCCGGTTTGTTCACCGTCCTGCTTGGCAGTAAATGTCAACTTGGTCGTAGCCGTAAACTCTTCAGCCGGAAACTTTTGCATCAACAAGTTAGGAACTTCCCAGAAGTTCACAAATTCTTTTGAGAGGCTGCCTGCATAAAGACGGATATATCCTAAGTCAGTAGTGAACCCATAAGTGTCTTTTTTATTAGCGTGCCATTGCCACTGTAGTCCCAAATGCCGGGTATTGAATTCATCACTTTCCGGTGGAGTAGTTACCGGATATGTCTTTCCCACATTCGGTTTCTTATAAGTGGTCACAGGTTCGCCGCAGCCATCTTTATCCTTGTCTACTCCGATTACGGGCCAATCATTTACCCAAGTCATCGGATTCAGATGAATCACACGTCCGTAAGCTCCTTTATCTTGAAAATGAATGAACCATGATTCTCCAGTGTTCGTATCTACCCAGCCGCCTTGATGAGGACCGTTGATATTTGTCTTTCCTTGTGCCATGACAATCTTCGATTCGTAGGGGCCGTAGATATTCTTTGAACGAAGAACCAACTGCCAACCGGTAGCTACCCCGCCTGCCGGAGCAAAAATGTAATAGTATCCATTGCGTTTATAAAGTTTCGGGCCTTCCACCGTATGGTTCTTTCCATCATTTCCGTCAAATACCATCACCGGATCAGAAATAGCTTCCGTACCTTCGGCATTCAACTCGCAGATCACGGCAATACTATTTACTCCACTACGACTGGCAGCATATGCATATACAAGATACACCTTACCATCTTCATCCCAAAGCGGCGTCGGGTCAATCATTCCTTTTCCAGCCTTTACCCGTACGGGGGTACTCCATTTTCCCTTCGGGTCTTTTGTCTTTATCATGTAGATTCCGTAATCCGGGTCACCCCAGTAGATATAAAATTCCCCGTTATGGAAACGGATAGAAGGCGCCCATACTCCCTTACCGTGCTGTGCCTTATCGAAAAATTCTTCCGGCTCCTGCACCGGTAGTGCATAATTCACCAACGACCAGTTCACCAAATCGTTGGAATGAAGAACAGGAATCCCCGGAATACAATTAAAGCTGGACGCTGTCATATAGAAATCATCTCCGGCTGCACAGACATCCGGATCCGAATAGTCAGCATGAAGAACCGGGTTCTGATAAGTACCGTTTCCCTTATCAGCCACCCAGGTCTTAGAAATTTCTTGTGCACCTGCCAATGAACAGCAAGCCATCATTCCTGCTAAAAACAGAATCTTTTTACGCATACTACCTAACTAATAATTCTTTTCTAAATTCAAGTGTTATTCCTAAAAAACAGGTTCTTTCTACCTTATATAAAACTAATCTATCAGAAAACTGAATGTTATCTCTTTTTCTAAAGCAATCTATTTACTGACCTATTTGCTTATATATACGAAGGGGATTAGGTAAATACCTAATCCCCTTACAACTTTTTTCTATTTATCTAAGAAGTCATATTAACTCTATTCACGATACAACATCAACGTAGCCCAACCTAATTGGTCAAAAGCACCACTATTGGATCCATAACGATTAGCAATCTCTCCTGCCCCACCTTCAGGACGCATCTTATCTGCCAGCATTTGAGCATACTTATAACCACTAGTTAATCCTTTGATCTTTGCATAGTGGGTGTAAAAGATTTCCCATCCGGGACGAACTTCACCACGACCATCATCAGACACCATTTTATGATCTTGCCCATGATTCTTATCTTTACATGTACAATTTATACAGTACTGATACTCTTTAAAAGGTATTTTTGTAATATCAATCAACCAAGTACCATCTGAATTGTCATTCTTCATTCCATCCGTTGCATTACTAAGCGCTACATACTCACCCATTTTCATAATTGCATTGTTGTTAGCTGCGAAGAAATCCAGTCGGGAAACATCTTTGTTATCCTGATAGAATGTATAAGCTATCTGGCAAAGATTAGCAGTCACAGCTGCCGACATTTGAGCATGTCCCTGATCACGTCCGCTCTCCTGATTCTGGCATATCTCTTCATTCGACAATGGATCAATATGAGTGCCCTGGATTAAATTATTTAAAGCTCCATTACCAGCTCCATTATAAAAATAGTTGACGACATAATTAACCATATCATCATCTTCAGTCAAAATACCAATAGACAGATAAGAACACATATTAACCAAATCCCAATTCGACCAGTAATGTAAAGCACAGTTACTACTACCTTGGTGGTTGTCCAGAAAATCTTTATTTTTAGAAGCGAATACTTTCACAATCCATGTTTTAAAAGTAGTTTGATCCGCTTCTGTCCAACCATCGTAAGTTTGCATAATTTCTGCTGCATTGGCAAAAGTATATCCTTGTGCACCTGCTGCCAGTTTATGATTAGCATCATTGGAAGTAACTTCTGTACAGGTCGCAGCCCACTGATTCAAGATGTTAATCACATTCTTTGCATATTGTTCAGTACCTGTCAACTTCCATAAAAGTGCCATTTGATAAGCAGCTGCGGCATCCTTCATTGCATAACTGTAATTTTCATTACTAACACCAGTTCCGGTCACATCGCCACGAACAATCTTAGTTTGCGGCTGCGGATTGTATGAAGAAGCTGAAACATAACTCGAGTTCTTTAGATTTTCAAATTCATCTTTTACCTTTTGCGGTGCAGTCCCATCATCCAACATATTCTTCACGCGGTCAAAATCAGCCTGATTAAACATAGCACAGGGATGATTATAGGTATATTCTGCTTCTACCGGAACATATACTCCTTCCGGAAGTGTCAAATCCACTACTCCGAATTCATTCTCACGGCAAGAAGTTTGCACTGCTATCAGCAGTGCTAAACCTATCGTCTTTATTATATTTTTATTCATAAGAATCTATTTTGAACCTTGATTGTTATTCCAATTATTTTATTACTTCGTAAGTTAATCCTTCCGATTCAACATATGCTTGTACATCTTGTACAGTCTTGAATGTCTGTATCCAATAAACATTATAACTTACCGGCGTAGCAGAAGATGAGGTTATATCGGCATATTTAAATGTAAGAGTACTAAATGATGCAACAGAAGTCGTCGGTAGTATATCCGTTGATCCCCATTTCTGAGTAGATATATCATAAATAAAGACATGACTACCATCACTGCACTTATAATCATTCAGCCACTTATTATTATTTCCACCTAAATTACCAGAGAATTTAGCGCCCTCACAAGAGCCATTCGATCCATCCAGATTAATATTCCGTGCAGTCACTCCTTCAACATCCTTCAAATCATCCATACGAATTGCAAAAATAGGATAATTACCAGCATGCAACCAGGATGTTTCATAACATTTAAAGTCTCCGCGCCATTTTGTACCCGCCTTAGGAGTAATGGTAATATAGCCTTCATGCCATTCCCATGAAGCCGCTTGGTTTGGATCATAATACCATGTACAATTATCTTTATCACGGAAAAGCTCTCGTATTAAACCTTCTGCCAAATTCAATTCAATAGATGAAGTATTTCCTGTTTCCGGACAGGTAGCCGTAATAGTAACCTTGCCAAACACACCGTTCTTATTGAAAGTAACAACACCAGCTTTCACTGTAGCAATTGTTTCATCACTTGAAGTCCATTCTATCAATGACTTAGTACAATTTTCCGGCACTGTAGTAAAGTTCAATGCTACACTCTTTTCTGCAATAGCAAATTCATAGCCATTAGTTGATGAGTAATTCTGATCGATGGTAATCTCTTCCGGTTGTACAATCGAATTCACGATAATATCTTTAGTAGCTATCACATTTGCACCGTCCAAAGATGTGGCAGTGATAGTAACAGTGACAGCAGCGCCCTTGCCACTATCCAGTCCCGTAACAAGTCCGTCTTTATCCACAGTAGCTACAGTTTCATCAGAACTTGACCATTTCACTGTCTTATAAGTAGCAGAAGACGGTAAAATTGCTGCTGAAAGTTGCAATGTCTCTCCTGCATATACATTATCCGCATCAGAACTAATCGTAATGCTTTCCGCACTAACCAATGAATTAACAACCAACACTTTCAAGGCACTAGCCACATCACTACCCGAATAATAAACACTTGGAGCAACCTGAATTACAGCAATGCCCGTACCATTACCACTGACGGCATTTACCGTACCATTGGCATCCACCGTGGCCACATTTTCATTACTGGAAGTCCAATTCACCTCCTTATAAGTTACGTCATCAGGTGTTATACTATATCCCAATTCCACTTTCTCTCCTTTTACTAAAGGAAGTACCTTGACTTTCGTATCATCAATATAGATAAACTGCTGCAAATCTTCAGAAATAATCATTTCAACCGATGCAGGATAAATCGCTTTAGAAAGTGGGGATACCTCATCATTATCATCACATGAAAAAAATGTGGAAACAACTGCTGTCATAAAAAGACAACCCAGCCCATATTTTAATATCTGTTTCATACGTTTTCTCTTTTATTCATTATTACAATAACACATCTTAGTTCTTCCAACCAGGGTTCTGTTCCAACTGCGGATTCAACTGTAATTGGTCAGAAGGCAGCGGGTAAAGATAAAGTTTATCATTCCAAGTACGATCACTATAAAGAATAAGACAACCGTCAGAACTAAGTGAACGTTTATGATCTGTCCAGTTTGTTTCAAACCAAGTATCTGTCACTTGCACACCAAGCATATCTTGTGGCATTTCATCAGGAGCTGTAGCCCAACGCTTTAAGTCATCAATGCGAAAACCTTCCAATACCAGTTCTACAGTACGTTCCCGGCGTATTTCTTCACGCATTGAAAGATTGTTTGCCGAAACTAATGTACTACTCAACTTAGGCATACTTGGATTGACACGAAGACGAACCTTATTCAATGAATAATCTAATTCTGAATCTGTAATAGTACCATTCAATTCATAAACAGCTTCCGCATAATTCAACAATACTTCTGCATACCGGATAACCGGGAAATCATAAGATTCGTAATAATCTTCCACCTGGCGTTCAGTACCCCATTTACGGTTTTGATATCCACTACCCGAACGTACATTAGCAGTCAGGCTACTTGTTAAATCAGCATCCGTCCAAGTTGTGCGCCATTTACCGTCATTATTCCAGTATTGTTGTCCATGATATAGCATATTATTACCCATGCGGTTATCCCGATTTTGGAATTCATCAGTCACACCGGCATATTGCTGGAATTTGGATGACTTACCAATAGGCAACCCATCAGAACAAAGATACATATTCGCCAATTTACGGGTTACATAGCAAGCATTTGCCACCATACCATGAGTCAGGTTCCATGCAGTTTTATCTCCATTACGATGACGTTTCACAAAGATATATTCTGTATTGTCACTCTTCGAAAGATTTGCCGGATTACATTGTGCGCCATCTTCTAATGTGAACATATAGCGATAGCTCTCATTACCCAGTTTTTCATTATAGAACAACTGATATTTACCACCTTTAATTACTTCATTGGCGGCATCCTTCGCAATAGTCAGCAATTCCGTACTACGGGAAGTATTTGAGGTGGCATCTTTGCCGTTAGTGTGAAATTTCTGCCAAGTACCTTCATACAATGCTACACGTGACAACATGGCATATGCGATATATTTATTCAATCGTCCCGCCTCCGATGATGTTTCAGGTAAGCCGCCAACTGCATCCTTCAAATCCTTAATCACCTGGTCAATCACCTCACCACGATCATTACGTTTGCCGTAAAGTTTTTCAGAATCCAAGTCCAAAGGTTCCGTAAGAATGATAGCGTCACCATAAAGCTGTACTAATTCGAAATGACTATATGCACGGAAAAATTTAGCTTCGGCTACAGGTACTATAATATCCGCCGGTACATCAAAACTTTCTGCATTCTTCAACAATAGGTTAGTATAGTAAATACGTTTATATAGTTTGGTGTAATTAGCATCTGTAGCAGGAATAGCATTTGTACCCTGGCTATATACATTCATGGATGAACCTGCCACTAAATCAGAACGGTAATCACTATGAGGTTCATCTGACACAGCACGGTCAAAATCATGAGGCCAACTATAAAACTGGTTAGCAAACAGCTGAAAGTTGGCAGCGTTGTCCCACACCAAATTATCTCCCAAATCCGACAATGGTTCCAAATCCATACAGGAAGTTGTCACTGCTACGAAAGAAAAAAGACATGCGGCTTTTATATATTGTTTTAATTTCATATCATCAATTATTTAAAAGGTTAAATTAGCTCCGATAGTAAAGTTACGAGTGAACGGATAACGTTTCACCCCCTTAGCTGCCTGAGTGGTATTATTGGTATCACGAGCAGATGCTTCAGGATCCCATCCATCTTTTATTTTGGTAGTTTCCCACAAATCAGCTCCCGTCAGATATATACGGGCCCCTGATATTACTTTTGTTTTATTCAACAACTTAGCAGGAAAAGTATAACCGATTGTTACATTCTTCAGACGAAGATAACGACCATCTTGTGCTGTCAAAGAGGATGCCTGATAATTGTAATTATTGATATTACTTTCATTGGTATATGGGGCATAGTAAGCATCCCGGTTATTTTCACTCCATGTATTGCCAAGAGAAGCAGTGCTTGTATTGGTATAATTGCTACGGAACGGCACTGTCCAATTATCAATCGGACGATAAACAAAACGATTGGCAGCTCCCTGAAAAACAACGTTGATATCAAATCCTTTATAGTCTGCCCCAAAATTGAAAGAATAAGAGATTTCAGGAGTGTCACTGCCCAGATAGATATAGTCTTTTTCATCTAATACACCGTCTCCGTTTTCGTCACAATACATATTGTCACCTACACGCAGATTCGATGGCATACCAATTCCATTATTATTATAATACTTTGTCTTGTAGGCAGCCAACTGTTCTTCATTCTGAATCTTGCCACCGTAACGCAGACCGAAAATTGAATTCAGAGGATAACCTTGTTGTGTTTGTACATATCCTGACTTTAAAACTGTTGTACCACCGTAATCCACTAATTCATTACGGGCAAAAGTAAAAGTACCACCTATGTGATAGTTTACATCTCCAATCCTGTTACGATAGTTAAGTTGACCTTCATATCCCCATCCTTTAAACTTTCCGGCATTCGCTTTCGGAGCAGAATCTCCTAACGTTCCCGGGAAAGTGACACTAACTAACATATTATTGTTCTGCTTCATAAAAGCCTCGACAGAACCAGTCAAACTACCATTCAGAAAACCAAAATCAACACCAACATTATAATTTTTTATGCGTTCCCAACTACGTGTTGTAGAAGCCAGAGTTCCGTTCGTTTTTATATAAGAAAGTTTATTAGAACCTATATATGCGCCATCATCACCTGCTGCAACCAAATTATAAAGTTGTACTCCGTCATAGTTTCCAATGCCACTCTGATTACCGACTTCTGCATAAGAAAGACGTAGCTTCAAATCACTTAACCAATCAACCTTCTGCAAAAAAGATTCTTCTTTTATACGCCAACCCAATGAAACACCATAAAAGAGATCCCAACGGTTTTCCGGCAAGAACTTAGAAGAACCATCATAACGTCCATTCAGTTCCAGCAAGTAACGCCCATCATAATCATAATTAAAACGTCCAAAATAAGAAAGATTCGCATTTTGATATTTCTTTTCATCACCGGTCAAAGTCACATCACCCGAACCGTTTACTATTTCCATACCATTCTGAATATCTTTCACCATCACTCCAAAATAAGTATACTCCTTAAATTCATATTGTGCACCCAATGTCAAATTCAACTTATGTTTTTGCGCAAATGTTTTATTAGCTGCTAAATAACCGGAAACTGAATAAAAATCAGTTCTCGAACTTGTCTGAGTGTAAGTTGAGTTTGCTTGCGTTGGATCTGTCCGCACTTCTACATCACCCATATAATTATAAAAAGTGACTGAATTTGTTGTTTTATTACGGGATGCCGTACTCGTACTATATCCAACATTAGCATTAGCGGATAACCAATCTAAAATCTGATAATTCAATGTCTCGCTTAATGATATAGCAGAAACAGAGAGTTTATTATTACCACCATTACTAACAATAGCCGCAGGAGATCCCCATGTTCCCCATGCATACGGTTTTCCGTTTAAGGACTCAAATGGAAGTCCCGGCATAGGCAAAGTAGCGGATAAAGCTGACTCAATCTGTGTCGGAGCAACCTGTTCCTGCCGATTGTACGAAATAGAAGAGTCCAGTTTCAGGTTCTTTGTAAACTTATATGTATTATTCATACGAAAGTTATAACGCTTGTTGTTATTGTCACCAAATTGCAATGTAGAACCATCATAAAGATAACTCATCGAAATACGATAAGATGATTTTTCTGAACCACCGGAAACACTTAAACTATGCTCCGTACTCCATGTATCACCAAAAAGCGTATCCAGCCAATTTACATCATCTGTGAACACAAAATCTGCAACATCCGTAAAGTTGGTCGAACCGAACGGGTTAGGACTATAGCGCATATCAAGATATGACCCTTTATATTTCTTTGCCAATTCCGCATAAGTATACCAGACATTAGACGTGTTTTTATCGTTCGTCAATGCTGTCATTACCCCATCTGCCCATTGATCAATATTCATGGCAGAAGCCATCAAACCAACAGTTTTCAAAGTAGTGCTACCGCTATATTCTACTTTCACTTTACCTTCAGCGCCTTTCTTTGTAGTTATTAAGACAACACCACCAGCAGCACGAGAACCATAGATTGCAGCGGCACCATCTTTCAAAAAGTTCATTGATTCAATATCATTAGGATTCAGCAGACGAAGCTCATTCACACTTTCATACGCTACCCCATCAATTATTATTAATGGTTCTGTACTGTTCACTGATACTGATCCGCGCAAACTTAATCCCCAGCTTTCATCACCCGGAGCAGAGGAACTACGAGTTATCATAACACCAGGCACCTGTCCTTGTAGAGCTTCCAATGGGCTAGACAGTCCTCCTTTTTCCTGAAGCATTTTAGCTCCTACAACTGCAACAGCACCTGTTAATGAAGATTTTTTCTGGGTACCATAACCCACTACTACCACTTCATCCAATACTTCAGAATCTTCTTGCAATGTAATTTTCACAGGTGCGCTACCGTTCACATTAACTTCTTTTGTTTTATAGCCAATATAAGAAATAACCAATGTTCCCGGATTGACATTACTAAGTATAAAGTTTCCGTCTATATCCGTAATTGTACCATTAGTAGTCCCCTTCATCAACACACTAGCACCGATTATCGGCTCATTATTTGCATCTAACACAGTCCCCTTTACTGTCACCGTCTGCATAACAGTTTGCGACCTATCAACTTCCGCATAGGTATTTTGGGGTATTCCTGTCAATAACGCAGAAGCAACCACCATTGAAAATAAAAATCTCTTCGGCGAACACTTTAAGATATCATTCATAAAATTAAATTTGAGGTTTAAAAATAGTATTAAATTTTTGTTCTCTAAAATAAGGGAAGGCATACAGGTGCCTCTTTGTAAATTCTGACTCCTTTTCCATAAGCACAAAGGGTTATTTATTAATGAATAAGATTATATACAGTTTCGGAAGAATTCGCGCATTTCACGACGTCCAAGGAATAGGTGGTTTTCTACCGTCCTACAACTTAGATTCAGTTCATTAGCGATTTCCGGAGAAGTTTTATTTTCAAAACGGCTTAATGTATAAATTAACTGACGTTGTTCGGGCATGGCAGCCAAACGGGTCCGTTCCATTGTCATTAAATCATCACCGATAATTTTTTCTTCGGTTTCATTGGTAGAAGTAGACATAGTATCATAGATGTAGCTGTCTATCTCCTGCTTCTTATAATAACGACGGATATAGTCGATTACAATATTGCGGGCAATAGTGAACAGAAAATATTTCACAGTGTCTGGACGGAGCATTTGTTTGTAGTCCAACAGACGTACAAATACATCTTGGGTTAGATCCTCTGCTTCGTAGCGATGAGTGATACGATAAGTAATATAGGTAAGAATCACCTGATAATATTCTTCATAAGCACGGGTGATAATGTTGTCGGAAGTGTTAGCTATTGTCTCCATAATACTATCTTTTTCGGTTTTGATCACGATGCAAATATAGAGGGGATTTCGGATATAACAGCCAGAAAATAAAGCAGATCAATCTCAACGAATCTAGTTAGACTTATTTAAACACATTCTTCTCATTATCAACAATTTACACTCGAATCAAATAGAGTATCACTTTATAAAATGAGACTCCATACACTAAAATCTACGCATTTTTGCTCCACTTACACCTGTTTGCCCTTACCTTTCTCTCCTTTTCAATCTCACCATTTCATGATCTTACCGATTCATTGTCTCATCAACGGCTTTGATGAAACATAAACATTAAGAGAAAACTTTCATTTCATTAAAGATAAACTTGCTTTGCACTTATTGCAAAGTTACATTTGATTAAGGGTAAACTATAAATGCAAGCTTCAATTATATAATTGCAAGCTTTGTTTTTATAAACGCAAGTTGCATTTATAAAAACAAAGCTTGCGTTTATAGATTACTCCCCATAAAAAACAACTTTGCAATAGGACCAAAAGAAGTTTATATAGGGAGAAGAAGAACTTATCTATTAATAGATTATGGAAAGAAATAAGCGGAAGAAAGAAAGTCACTTAGTGAATCGGGAGCCTTCACCCTCTATCCCCGACGAACAGGAAGAAGTGAAGGGGTGAAGGGAATATGGGTGCAAAATAGATTTCAGAGATAATAAGTCGAAAAGTTACTCTTCTTTGGCTGTTCCGCCTATACTACGGATGTATTCATTCGGAGTAACTCCCGTACTCTTTTTAAATGAACGGAAGAAAGAAGCACGTGAACTAAAACCACAAAGTTCTGCCAGTGCAGTCAAGGTATAGCGGGAATATTGACTATCCGCTACCATCTTTTTGAATTGGGTAACGCGGTATTCATTGATAAAGTCATAGTAAGACTGATTTAGATACTGGTTCAAAAGATACGATAATGAGTGTGAAGAAGTATCCAAAGCAGAAGCCAAGTCACCCATTTTTAAGTCGGGATTGATATATGACTTTTCTTTCTCCACATAAGCCACCAGTTTCTTATGAAGTTCTTTACATTCCTCTTCGGTCAGTCTATTCGTCTTATATTTCTCTTCAACAGCAGAAGAAGCAAGTAAACGACGCATACGTTTCCAGACATAATATCGTATAAAGGCTATAATTCCTACAATTAATAAAATGGAAAATCCCCATCCCCACCAGGGTATCATAGAGCGTACTGTCACTCGGCAGATAGCTTCCGACTGCTCATTTCCCGGAAGACGTACACGGAAAGTATAAGTTCCGGAAGAAAGTCCGTAATAGGAAACTTCGTTCTGTGCAGCCAATAGTTTCCAGTCCTTGTCCACTCCCTCCAGTCTATATTCATATAGTAAGGCAGACGGCAGACCATAGGCAAAATCAGTGAAACAGAAAGTCAAATTATTCTGGTTGTATTTCAAAGAGGAGCTGGTGAAAGGAACGCCATTAGCCAGTATATCGGTAAATACGATCGGATGAACCTTGCCACGCACTTCGTCCACACGTTTCGGATCGACATAAATCAGTCCTTTGGTGTTACCAAACCACAATAGTCCTTTTTCATCTTTATAAGCGGCTCCATTCGTAAAAGTTGGTCCCGGCACTCCATCATTGAAAGTGAAAGCATCATACTCCTCTCCCTCTTCTTTAATACGCAACAATCCATCATTGCAAGCTACCCACAGCCAGCCTTGGTTATCTTCTATAACAGACATCAGCGAATTGTCCGGAAGAGTAGAAAAGATAGAGCGATTCCGGAAACGATCCATCGTTAAAGTAGATGTAAACAAGCTCCCTTTCTCACGGATAAAATAGAGGTTGTGTTCAGCATCTTCGTAGATCGTACGCACCTTATCCCGATGAACGAATCCCTCCGGAAACACATTAGAACGTAAACTTTGAGAAGCCGGATCATAAATACACATACCGGTTTCGGTAGCAATCCATCCTTTACCCGTAGAATCAAAGCTTACTTCATACACATTGCCCTCCGGCAGTTGGGAGTTAGCACTGGTAAAGTGTTTGATCTGTTTGGTCTGTCCGTTATAACAGAAGAGTCCGTGTGAAGTACCTATCCAAAGATTTCCTTTTGCATCCGGTTTCACACAGAATATATGTCCCTTTTGAAAAAGCTCCGTATCTCCTTGTGCAAAATATTTAAGAGATAACGTTCCCGGATCCAGTACCATCATACCGCCACCATACGTACCTATATAATATTCTCCTTGATAGAAGCTGATTGTCAGTATCAGATCCGAAGTCAAAACGGGTTTTACAAAACTCTTCACGACTCCGGAAACCTCATTTATATAAAACAAACCATCGCGTGAACCGATAACCTTCTCTTGCCCTCGGTTTACGAAAGAACGAATGGAGAGGTTTGCCGAATTGAACAAAGGCGGATAGGCATACGTACGGAAAAGTCCGTTCTGATAGAGTGAATAATCCAATCCTGCCTGAAAATGTCCCACCCAGACAGCACCTCTATCATCTACAAGTAAGGAATAAATAGAATTACTGCGAATTCCTTCCTTATCATTGACATCGTGGTAGAAGCGGCGTGTCACTTGTTGGTCTTTATGTGAGAGGAAATGGACGCCATTACCGTCAGTAGCTATATATACGGTCTCTTTTCCATCGCTGGAAATATCAGAAATGACATCACAGCCTAAAGATACCGCATGAGAGAATGTTTCCTTTTTTATATCGAAACGTACTACACCTTGGCTCATTGTACCTAGATAGAGCGTTTCTCCGATACGGGTCAAACAACGGAAATAATCTGTTTCGGGCACATTCTCTTGAAAATGCCAGGAATCAATCTTTCCGTCTTTCAGCGAATAAGAAAACAGTCCCTGCACAGTAGCCAGCCATAATACGGTTTGATCTTCATTTAAACAAATATCCATGATTCTGTTACAGGCGGCAAGCATATTCCGATCTGTCAAAACCTGTAGTAATTGACCGTCTTTATGAATAAACAAGCCTTTCTCCGTGCCGATATAAAGAATATCCTCATTAGCCAACAAAGCATTCACGGCAAAATCAATCTTTTCGGGGACAATTCTTTCCAATTGGCTGTTTGTACGGTCCAATCGCCAAAGTCCGATTCCATTTCCCACCCACAGTTGCCTGTTGGCTGTTTCTGTAACGCTGTTTACCCGTTTCTTTCTTCCTGATTCAATGCCCCGGAATTCAAAATGGCGTACTTTTACTCCATCAAAACGGTCGAGACAATTATCCGTTCCTAACCAGACAAAGCCCTCTGAATCTTTATAAATAGCATTTACCAACAGCCCGGAAAGGCCGTCGGACATCACGACATTACGGAACGTGTAATCCTGGGCTTGTAGATTGACCCCACAAACCAAATATATTATTAGAAGAATCAGATATTTAATCGTGTCTTTCACCTACAATGGGCTTTTTCATATTAAACATGTGACAAACTTACATAAAAATCTCCAAAAGGAAGTACTTCTAATAAAAAAAGTCATCCCTTCGTATTTACCATATGCACATAGACAAATACGAAGGGATTAAATTATTTACTCAATGTAATCTAAATAAAAAATCTTCTAAAGCCGCATTAAACTCTTCCGGACGCTCCATATTCATCATATGTCCGCAATCTTCGATCACTTTCAGCTTTCCATTCGGAAGATAATTCAAAATTTGAGGTTCCTTTGAGAACCGGTTACCAGACGAGTGACCTTCCACAATCAAAGCTGGTACGGCAGGGTGGTTCTTTTTCAGCATCTCAATAGCATCCAAACCAGCTACCACGCGCACTTCCTTATGTAACGGTTGCCATGCATCCCATTCGTCAATCATTTGCCATAGAGGCGCACGCATCCGTTCGCGTTGGGTTCCTCCGGATTTCATCAGTCCTTCAAACCACTCCTTCTTCATCACCTCCACTCCTTTCTCTTTCAATGCAGCAATCTCTTCCTCACGTCTCATGGCTTCTTCTTTCGTCATAGGTTCACTCGGACCTTTCGATTTTCTTATGTTTCCACTGGCTAAAAAAGCGGATAACATTCGTTCCGGAAAGTACGCCAACATATCGGCGGTAATAAAGCCACCCAAAGAAAGTCCGACAATATGCGCTTTTTGGATGTGTAAGGAATCCATCAACGTAACCAAATCTTCAGCATGCGTAAATTGATAATCTTCGGTTTGGGAAGAAGAAAGACCATATCCTCTTAAATCATAGCGAATGACATGATACTTTTTCGCAAACACCGAAAACTGTTCGTCCCACATACGATGGTCAAGCGAATGACCATGAACAAAAATAATCGGCTCACCCTGACCTGCTTCTTCATAATACAGAAAGCCATTCCCAATGTTAATACGGCCTTGTTTTACGACTAATAAATTACCTTTCATAACTGTTGGTGAAACAACCGGACTACCATAGAAGGAAGAAAAAGCATCCTGGCTTTCCTGACCGGATAATCCCTTGGAGGAAACGGTAAGAAAGCAGATATTTAATAAAGCAGTAATTAATAAGCGACCGTTCATCTTATCATTCGTTTTTATGTTTCTTAATTCTTGATATACTTTATTTAAATAGACTTTATTCTGATTGCAAATCCCAATATACGACATAACGCTGGTGATGCAAATCATATAGCGGACGAATCACATCTCCTTGTTCTGTCATAAACTTCAAATCACTTCCTACCCGCTGCAAAGCACGTTCGGGATGCTTCTTATCCAGTTTCAAAGAAGTGCGCAGATGGGCAGGGACACGAAAATCATAGGTATAATAATCATTGTAAAGAGCAGGATTAGAGAAAGGAGCAGGCACCTGCATCCCCTCTGTTCCCCGTTCTCCCGCCAATACTAGCGGACCATATAACAGAGCTGCCTTGTCCGGATTATCCGGAGTAGATTCCAGTTTGATTTGCATCGGATAAGTAGCCGAAATTTGATCGCCATCTTTCCATTCACAGGTAACGGCAATATAAGAGCCCGGTTTCTGTTTTACAGATACTTTCTTACCGTTCACCAGCACTTTCACATCTTTGCTCCATGAAGGATAACGTAGATAAACAGTAGTACGAACGGGATTCTCTGCCCGGAAAGTGAAACGTGTTGTTTCTTCTTGTGGAAACTCCGTTTCTTGACGGATGGTCAGTCCCTTCTCTTTCCAGATTACCTGTGAGGGGATAAACAGATTTACATATATTCCTTGATTGTTGTGATAATAGATGGCTTCTCCAAACTTTGCGTGATTCTCAAATCCACTGCCTACGCAACACCAAAAAGAGTTCTCTTTTGTGCTATATAGTTTATGAGAACCGGAAAGCAAAGGCAGGAAATAAGCCACCATACCCGTTTCGGGGTCTTGTTGTCCCAAGATATGATTGTACAATGCCCTTTCGTAATAATCTGCAATAGATGAATCGCCCGTCCAGCAGAAAAGATGGCGGCTAAGTTTGAGCATATTATAGGTACAACAGGTTTCTCCGGTATAACCGGTCAGATGTTGGGATAACTTATTCGGGGCAAAGTAGTGTTCTTTATCACTGCTGCATCCCGGGGCGAAAGTATGATGGTCAATCATGGTATGCCAGAAAAATTCTGAAAGTTTCCGGCTTGTCTCGTTGCGGGTTAATTCGTAGTTGCGGGCTTCGGCTATCACTTTCGGGATAAATGTATTGGTATGCTTCGTTCCCAAGTCATCACGAAGTTCTTTCAACGGGTCGATTACGTCATTGTGGTAGAAATATTCCGCCAGCCAACGATAACGTTCATCTCCCGTGATTGAGTACAAATTGTAGAATGACTCATTGATACCGCCAAATTCATTGCGGATCATAAGCTTACGTGTTTCTTCACTAAGAGGTTTCAGCTTATTGTATGCCCAGTCACCCATTCGGGTGGCGATAGTTAATGCTTTCTTGTTATCCGCATACAAGTATTGGTCTATCAGCCCGGAAAAAAGTTTATGCAGCGTATACCAGGGAGCCCATACGCTTTTTCCCTGGATGTTCCGGTTTATCAATTCTTCAGGCCAAGCACTCAAATATCCGTTTTTTAATGCATTCTGCACTTCTTCCAACCCATTGACCAAACTATCACCTTTCAGCTTGAATATCTCACTACCGGTAGCTGCGTACATCAAACCAAGTGCCGAAAGCATATGTCCGGTAGTATGTCCGCGAAGTTCGCAATCCAAAGATTCCCAACCACCGAGTTTTTTCACTGTCATATAACCGCCCTCACGTCCGGCAAATACACCGGCATTGGTACGGAAGCTATGCAGCAGGCGATTCACATCTATTGAAGTCATCCAGGCAGAATCCCGAAGCATATTATCACGGAAACGACTTGGCAACAAGCGGACGTCTTTCAAATCAAAACTTTCTGCTTGAAGGGGAGCCACTGTTTCCTTTTTCAACTTTCCCTGATGTTGACCGGGATATACAGATTGAGCTGACACTATACCCGATACTGTCAATGAACCAAACAAGATTGCCGTAACTAAAATTTTCTTATTCATACTATTTCTATCTTTTACCTATAAGATACGAACAAGGTGCCTCAAACACTCAAAGCTACAAAATTATTTAATTAAGCTACAATTCTTTAATTTAAAGCCCACTTTCTTATAAAATTCATCTGAAACGTCCTATCTTTATTCCCCAAATCAAAGAAAGGAGCTACATGGATTTACGTACGGCAAATGTCACAAGATATATTCTTCCTCTGCGTGAGGGAGGTTCATTGCCTGCTTTGGCCGAAGCTGACGATGAATTTAAGTATGTAGTCAAATTCAGAGGGGCAGGACACGGAACAAAAGCGCTGATTGCCGAACTGATTGGTGGGGAGATAGCCCGTGCACTGGGTTTCAGAGTTCCCGAAATAGTTTTTCTGAATCTGGACGAGGCCTTCGGGCGGACGGAAGCGGACGAAGAGATACAGGATTTACTTCAATGGAGTCGCGGACTGAATATGGGATTGCATTTCCTTTCCGGTTCACTGACTTTTGATCCGATAGTACATCAAGTAGATGGGAAAACGGCTTCGCAAGTGGTATGGCTGGATGCCTTGCTGACTAACGTAGACCGTACCATTAAAAATACCAATATGCTGATGTGGCACAAAGAACTATGGTTGATTGATCATGGGGCTTCTCTTTATTTCCACCATTCCTGGACTAACTGGCAAAAACAGGCACTGGTTCCTTTTGTACAGATAAAAGACCATGTATTATTGCCGTTTGCCGATAAACTGGAAGAAGTAGATATCGAATTCAGACAGATATTAACTTCTGATAAAATCCGTGAGATAGTCAATGCTATTCCCGACGACTGGTTGAACTGGACGGAAGGTACAGAAACTCCACAGGATTTGAGAGAGATTTATATTCGATTCTTAGAAGAAAGGATTAAGCATTCCGAAACATTTGTAAATGAAGCGCAAAATGCAAGAAAGGCACTTATATGAATACGCAGTCATCCGTTTCGTTCCTAAAGTAGAACGGGAGGAGTTTATCAATATGGGGATTGTATTGTTTTCCAAACAAGCCAAATACCTGAAATCCCTCTATACGATAGATGAGAACAAACTAAAACTGTTTTCTTCCGAACTGGATATTAATTGCCTGAAAGAAGGGTTACAGGTCTTTGACAAGATATGCATGGGAAATAAAGAGGGAGGAGCTATAGCCAATATGGATATTCCTGACAGATTTCGTTGGCTGACCGCAGTAAAAAGTTCCTGCATACAGGTGTCCCGCCCGCATCCGGGATTCTCCGCTGATTTGGATAAGACTTTGGAAAGATTGTTCAAGGAATTGGTACTCTGACTCCTTGAACAATCTCTTTGTCAAACTAACGGGCAGTAATGTAAAAGCTTCGCTCCACTGCTTCAGCAGTCTGCACTTTAGGTTCCCCGCTACGTCCATATTGCCAAGCTACCACTGTCACCTTTACCGGAAATTTTGCACGCGGAGGAATTTTAGTCAATACCAATTTATCCCCCTTTATTTCTGCCGATCCTTCTTTTACATAATAGTAAACCGGAAGACCGGAGTCAGCAGTTCCTTTCAAAGTTATTTCTTTCACTGAAGCCTTTACATCGGATAGTTTCGGAAAAATAATACGTTGGGGTATTCCTTCCTTATTCCGGTAAGGAATACGAATTTCTACCTGCTGAACGGCACTCCGGTAGCTATGATCCTGTTTTACGGAAGCCATCAGACAGATGCTTCCTGTACGTTTAAGATTATCCAATCCCATCCGATAGAAACGTACAGTAAAAGTTGTATCATTCACCACTTCCACCGGACCGCAGATTCTCGACATTCGAATGGGACGTGTACTGTGTTTTTGAGAATATTCGTTCCTTAACGTATCTGTGTACACAGCTTTCAAATGGAAAGTAACTCCGTCCGCCTCGGGTTGAAAAGAAGGAGACATACGTACATGGGATTTCGGATTGAAAGTAATCAGTTTTCCTTTTTGCTCAAAGCCGATGTACTGCTCTGTCTTTCCACGCTCATTGGCGTAATATTTTTCTGTGGCATCTGCCATTTCTTTATCAAAATACCAAAACGCATGGGTCTTGTCTCCTTTATACTTATCATAGGAAGCGGCTTCGGCTGTAGGCTTTTCATTTTTTCGCCAACGGTCTGCCAGCCATCCATTCTTTGCTTCTACCGGAATTAACAGAACCGGAGTATTCGACGGAGAATGGTTTGGCAACCGGTATTGCACTGCCTTTTTCAGAAAGAGAGAAAGATAATCAATCAATTCATCGGATATATCGAAATGTCCATGTCCTGCATCTGCAAGGAATGAAAGGGGAGCATTCGGATATTCACGGCGATAATCGAAGGAAGTTATCAATCGGTCTTCCCACCATTCGTCCTCCCCCATTACCATTAATGAAGGAATACCTTCAATCGTATGGTTTCCCCAATCCAAATTTGCACTTCCGTAGCCTGTCAAATGAGTTCTGGGAGAATCACCGTGAATAGAAAGTACGGCCAATGTACGTTCGGGATTCCAAGCGGCAAAGTTCCACGGATAAGTAGCCATTGCCGAGTGTCCGATAGGGATGACCGGGGCAAACTCCAGTTCTGTATACCCGCTTATTTCAGACAGATTCTTCATCATTGTTTCAAAGATTTGCTGGGTACCTTTTGTCACGTCCCAGCGCTGGTCTATTCCGGGAGTGATCCATATCTCTGCAATCCCAAGTTGTGCCATATTTTTCCGGAATCCGGGATGTTCGAAAATTGTCTCTTCGGTCATATTATGTTGCCCGACGATGACGGCACGGACTTGTTTGCAGTTTTCCGGTATCCACAGATAAGCAGACGGGTGGGCGTTTGTTTCTTCTGAAATCAGCTCTTTTATTTCTACTGACCACTGCCAAGGAGCTGCTGCAACTCGGGTAGTCTGCATGAACAGAGATAACAAAACAACAAGAAAATATTTATTCATAATGCTTCTTTTAATTGATTTAACTTCCTATATTACGAATATGGAAAACAAAACACTCAAAAAACAACTATATATATGAAAGATTAAATGCAAAGACAGGGCTATCCGTGAAAATGGTAGCAAAAGCCGTAATTTATATAAAAACAGTTTACCTTTTACAAACTAACTTTGCATACAGGAGATAAAGATAATAAAAACATTAGAATACGATTTTAATTTAATAGGATTAATTATGGACAAAGTAAAATTGAACAATGGCATTGAAATGCCTATTTTAGGTTATGGTGTCTATCAGGTTACGCCTGAAGAGTGTGAACATTGCGTGTTGGATGCAATCAGTGCAGGTTATCGTTCCATTGATACGGCACAAGCCTATCATAATGAGGAGGGTGTAGGAAATGCAATCAGTAAATGTGGCATTCCGCGTGAGGAACTGTTCATCACTACAAAAGTATGGATTTCAAATGCCGGTTACGAAAAGGCCAAAGCTTCTATCGAAGAATCACTGCGTAAATTAAAAAGTGATTACATCGACCTGTTACTTATCCATCAGCCATTCGGTGATTATTACGGAACCTACCGGGCTATGGAAGAAGCATACAAAGCCGGTAAAGTTCGTGCTATCGGTGTCAGCAACTTCTATCCCGACCGCTTTGTTGACTTAGCGGAATTCTGCGAAATCACTCCTGCCGTCAACCAAGTGGAGACACATGTTTTCAACCAACAGATAAAGTTACAGGAAGTCATGAAGGAATATGGCACTAAAATTATGTCATGGGGGCCGTTTGCCGAAGGACGGAACGACTTCTTTACCAACCCGACTCTCCAAGAAATCGGTAAAGAATATGGCAAATCAGTGGCACAGGTCGCACTACGTTATCTGATTCAACGCGATATTATCGTGATTCCTAAATCGACTCATAAAGAACGTATGATTGAGAATTTCAATGTTTTCGATTTTTCTTTAACACCGGATGCTATGGCGGCTATCGCTGCGCTTGATACAGCTAAGACACTTTTCTTCTCTCATAATGACCCGGAGATGGTGAAGTGGTTGATTAATTATAGTAAATAAGGAAATGAAATCCCCTTTACTCCTTTTGCTACTTTCATTACATGAAAGACAAGGTTAAAGGGGATGTTCTCATTAATTGCGCTCATTATAAAATTCTACGAATCAGCTATTGAAAATAAACTTTCATTCATTTCCGTACGGTTTTCACCACAGAGGACACGGAGGACACAGAGTTTTCAGAGTTCTAATTCAGAGATTATTATAACCTCTGTGTCCTCCGTGTCCTCTGTGGTGAAATAGTTCATTTATATACTGTTTTACTCTAATTCAACTACTGATTTACATAAAAAACAATTTATTTTTCCAATAGAGTGAAATGCAATGCGGCCCCGCCACTTGCTTTTAGCTTCAAAACAAGTTTATCTCCGGCTTTTATCTTCTTATGAGTAGTACGTACTTTCGTTCGTGTATTCAGCTTGTCATCATCTTCATAGAGATGAAGCATATACTTCTTTCCCGGTTCCAGAAAATCCGTAGTCAATGTAATTGTGCGGGCTTCCGTATTTGTCATTGCTCCTACAAACCAGTCATTCCCCGAACGACGTGCCTGAACGATATATTCACCAATTTCTCCATCTAACGCACGGCTGTCATCCCATACACTCGGAATGGCTTTCCAAAATTCCAGTTCTTCTTCTCCTTGGTAGAATTCCGGTCTGTCATACCAAAACATAAATTGCAAAGGACTGTAATACACTGCTGCCATAGCCAACTGATGTGCTTTCGTATTCTTCACCCGGTTATTGAAATAACAAAGCGTATAATCTCCTGCACCTGCCAGATAGCGGGTGAAAGGAAGAGTCGTATTGTGTGTGGCATCCGGCATTTCTTCATTACCACGAATACCCTCCTGCGTCATCAGGTTAGGATAAGTACGACTGAATCCTGTCGGACGATATTCGTCATGAATATCTACCATCAGACCGTATTCTCCACATTTACGGACTGCATCATGCAGCCAAGTACTCCAACGCTGATTACCAATCTGTACAAAACCGAACTTGATACCTTTCAATCCCCATTTTTTATACAAAGGCAACAGGGTATCCAACTGCTGCACTAATGCACGCTGATTGACATACACCATAAGCCCGATTCCTTTCGATCCGGCATATTTACATAAAGCAGGTATATCAAGGTCTTTATCAGGAGAAACAGTAGTAGCATCCGAACTCATTTTCATTTCCGGTCCGTACCAGCCGGCATCCATATGCACATACTGAATGCCGCGCTCTGCTGCAAAGTCGATGGCAGCTTTTACTCTTTCCTGTTTCAGGTCTCCCGAACGGAATACTTTTCCCGGTCTAATCCAAGAAGTATCAGCCAGTTTGCAAGCCGGATTCAGATTCAAGACAATATCATTATTATTAATTAAATCGACCGGACGTTCGCCAACCATGATTACACGCCACGGAGTACTGTAAGGAGAAATAATATCGACGCTACTATACAGACTTGTCTCCAAAGTGGAAGGTTTATCTGCCGATAAACGGAATTTACCACGGGCATAATCCACCATTTCCGCTTCCAACAGGGCTACGGATAATCCGTCAGGCAGTTTCAAAGTCAAAGGACGCTCACTCTCCTCTTTGCCCCATCCTTCCAACGGACGAAGTATGCAAGGTCCTTGTGCCCAACGCTCGTAATATGCCATCGTTCCTTCAGGCATTGTGAAGCTGGTCTGCTCACCGATGATATGCAAGAAAAGTCCGTTTGTCGTTTCCGGAAAATGATAGCGGAAAGCAACTCCTTCATTATAGGCACGAACGATAACGTTCATAAAGTAATTCTTACGCTTATCATAGCCACCGTCTCGGTTGCCATCCCCTTCTCCCTTCTTGAATTTCAAAGTCATCTCATTGTAGCAGTCACGTACTTCCGCACGTTCGCCATATACAGGCTTCCATGTTGCATCCGCCTTTCGTTGTTCAGTCCCTGTCAATTTCAGATTTTCACACCAAAAATGACAAGTATCGTTCGGAACGCCCAACGCCGACTCAAACAGTTGATTCTCAATCAGAACTCCTAATTTACTTTCTTCAATCACCGGACGGTTCTTATAAGTCAAGGTATAATACATTTGTGCATTATCCTCTCCCACCGCACGCTGATAGAAGGTAAAGCGGTAAGCTCCATCAGGAGACATCAGTTCCTGGCGGGTTTCTGTCATCACATCTTGCGCTTTTACCAATGCCGGTATCACCAACAACAAAAGCAAAATTCTTTTCTTCATTCTTCTATTTACGTTCATGTTTATTCATCTTTCCTATTATATACGAACGAGAAAGATATTATACTCAAATGTTTATTTCCTGAAAAAGCTTATTCCATCTGCTCTCTATATAAAGTCGGTGTCATTCCTGTCACCCTTTTAAAGATGCGGTTAAAATGTACAGGTGATTCAAATCCGCAAGTAGCACTGATTTGAGATATATTCATCATACTACTATTCAATAGTTTACAAGCATATCCGATACGCATATCAAGTACATACTCTTTGAATGTCTTTCCTGTGTTTTCTTTAAAGTATCGGCAGAAAGCAGCAGGGTTCATCGCTGTGTAAGAAGCAATTTCATCCAGACCGATAGACTCGGTATAATGTTTATTCAAATAAGCAATCACCTTTTCCATTCTTTCATTACGCATGATGGAAGGAGATGGGGTATAATGGGAAGTAGTCAGATATTTCCTGTGATTATTGGTAGCCATCATCTGTAAAAGTGAAAGCAACAGGATGATTTGCTCCGCTCCCCTGGCAGAAGGTATCTGTTTTAATAGCTTGATAATTTTCCCTGAGTGGACAACAGTGAATTTAATCCCCCTGCAAGCATCTTCCAATAAATTCCTGATAGGAATAAACTGGGAGTATTGAGAAATAGAATAATGCATAAAATCTTTCTCAAACTGAATATTCACTCCTTTTACTTTCAGTTTGGATTTTTCTCCATTATCGGATTCTTCTCCGTCATCCGGTGGGCTTTGCATACTATGAGGCAGCTCGGAACCGAAAAGAATCAAATCACCTTTTGAATAGGAGATAATGCTGTCACCCACCAGGCAATCCCCCTCTCCCTTCTCTACATAGATAATTTCATACTCATTATGAAAATGCCACGGATACGTAAAACGCGTATATTCATAAAAGCGGGCACGGACGGGATTGGAAGTCGTAATAGTCAACTTCTCATTCATTATCTTCTTCATAAATCTCCTTTCTAAACTACCTTTGCAAAGATAGGTAAATATCTTGCAAAAATACGCATCATAGCATGTATAAAAACCCGCTATTTTTGCATCAATTCATAAAAACATTTGATAGAAACCATGAACGAATTATTTAGTATTGCCGGTAAAGTTGCTGTTATTACCGGAGCAGGTGGTGTACTGGGTGGAAATATTGCCCAACACTTTGTACAGCAGGGAGCAAAAGTAGTCGCTATTGACATTCGTCAGGAGCAACTAGACAACCGTGTGGCTGAACTTAAGCAATACGGTAACGATGTAATCGGTATCATCGGTAATGTACTTGACATCGCCAGCTTGGAGAAAGTAGCCGAAGAAATCGTAGCCAAATGGGGACAGATCGATATTCTATTGAACATTGCCGGTGGCAATATGCCGGGAGCTACTCTTGAACCGGATCAGCACTTTTATGATATGGATATCTCTTGCTGGGAAAAAGTGACTAATCTGAATATGAACGGGACAGTCTACCCATCTATGATATTCGGTAAAGTAATGGCAAAACAAGGCAAAGGATGTATCATTAATGTATCCTCAATGGCAGCATACAGTGCTATCACCCGTGTACCGGGATATTCGGCTGCGAAAACTGCCGTAGCCAATTTCACTCAATGGCTGGCAAGCGAAATGGCACTTAAATACGGTGATGGCATCCGTGTAAACGCCATTGCACCGGGCTTCTTTATCGGCGACCAAAACCGTCGTGTGCTCATCAACACGGACGGTTCACTGACAGATAGAAGCAAGAAAGTATTGGCTAAAACTCCTATGAAACGTTTTGGTGATATTAAAGAATTGAATGGCGCCGTGCATTTCTTGTGTAGTGAAGCCGCTAGCTTCGTAACCGGAGCCATGCTACCTATCGATGGTGGTTTCAGTGCATTCAGCGGAGTATAAATAATCGCTCCTTAATAAAGAAAAGAAACTATGATGGAAAAAACTTGGAGATGGTTCGGCAAGAAAGACAAGATTACCTTGCCGATGCTCCGACAAATAGGGGTAGAAGGGATTGTCACTGCCCTGCATGATGTACCGAATGGTGAAATATGGACAGTAGAAGCTATTAACGATTTGAAATCATACATCGAATCGTATGGGTTACGCTGGTCGGTAGTGGAAAGCCTTCCTGTTTGTGAAGCAATCAAATACGCAGGAGCGGAACGTGAACAGTTAATTGATAACTACAAAACAAGCCTTGCCAATTTGGGTAAATGCGGCATAAAAACAGTTTGTTACAACTTCATGCCCGTTATCGACTGGATACGTACAGACTTGCAATACCCTTGGCCGGACGGTACCAGTTCCCTGTATTATGACCGCATCCGTTTTGCTTATTTCGATATCCGAATCCTAGAACGTGAAGGAGCTGAAAAAGATTACACTGAAGAAGAACTTCAGAAGGTTGCCGAGTTAGATAAGGTTATCACAGAAGCAGATAAAGACGCTTTGATTGATACCATTATCGTCAAGACACAAGGTTTTGTCAACGGCAATATCAAAGAAGGAGATAAAAATCCGGTTGCCATCTTCAAGCGGTTACTCGCTTTGTACAAAGATATAGACCGCGATACTTTGCGTGAAAATATGCGTTATTTCTTATCTGCAATCATGCCTGTATGCGAAGAATATGAAGTTAATATGTGCGTACATCCGGATGATCCTCCATTTCAGGTATTAGGTTTGCCACGTATCGTTACCAATGAAAGTGATATTGAATGGTTCCTGAATGCCATAAATAATCCTCATAATGGATTAACTTTCTGTGCAGGCTCTTTGAGTGCAGGCAAGCATAACGATACACGTGAGTTGGCTAAGAAATTTGCAAAAAGGACTCATTTCGTACACCTGCGCAGCACGGCTGCCATGCAAAGTGGAAACTTCATTGAAAGCTCCCATCTTACGGGAAGAGGACATCTGATTGACCTTATCCGTATCTTCGAGAAGGAAAATCCGGGATTACCGATGCGTGTAGACCACGGACGAATGATGCTGGGAGATGAAGATAAAGGCTACAATCCGGGATATTCTTTCCACGGACGTATGCTGGCTCTTGCACAAGTAGAAGGAATGATGGCTGTGGTGGATGATGAGAAAGAACGGCAGATTATATTATAATCTTGCAGTACTGATACAGTACAGAGCTTCGTCAGAGCAATAACCTAGTTATTTGTTTCAAGGCGGGAAATATTTTGTTTCACGGTGTGAAACAAAGTGTTTCGTTACTTGAAACTGATGGTTTCCCGCCTTGAAACTTTAGTTCCAAAGGCTCGAAACTCCAGTTCCAAAAGCGGAAAACTATAGTTTCTAAAGTTGGAAAATTCAGTCTCAAAGACAAGAAACGACCATTCCTCCGGGCCTTTAGTTATGATCATATGTGAGGGTAAATTTTACCCTCACACTACCCTCACCTTTACCCTCACCCACGAAAGTTCGATGGATAAAGGGATTGAGAGCCGGGTGAGAGTGTGAGGGTAAAATCAACACAATCTTTTATTTGTTAGCTACTTTATCCGTATCTTCCCTACAAAATCTTTTTTATCTATATTCAGTTCTTCCAAAGAGGTGATCCGTTTGCCGTTCAACACGATGTTTTCAAACAAAATATTCTCAACCTTCCTATTCTTATCATAACCTTCCATCAAAGAAGGATTGATATATTTCCCGATACATGAAATATTACGGAACGTTATGTTTCTGACACCTCTGCCGGGCCCTGTGTTATATTTTTGGTTATACATCACCCGAAGATGAAACAACTGTCCTTCCTGAATATGCTCCACACGAATATCCTCAAAAGTAATGTTTTGTGCCAGATTGTGATCTCCTACGTTGATAGTCATGCAGCCTTGATAATCACGATCGTCCTCATCATGTTCCAAGATATCGATATTCTTGAACAATATATCTTCTAAAACCTCATCTCCTGTTTTCGTATTTCCATGTGTACCGATATTGATGGGGTGAGCAATATCCGCCCATAGTGTAGAATTAAGTACACGGATATTACGAGAATCTCCATAATAATTCCAACGATGCGTATAGATGGCTATACAGTCGTCTGAATTACGAAGAAAAACATCATCAATCACTACATCCGAGCAGGACATAAAATCCAATCCGTCACTCCAGCCCTGATAACTGAATGATTTCAGGTTTTTGATAGTGATTCCTTGCGATTGTCCACCGGAAACGGTGTAGTGACGGGAGTTGACGACTGTAATTCCATCAATCAGTACATTCTTGGAGTATGCCACCGATATTCCCTGCTGCGGTTCAAGCAACATACCGTGTCCGAGAATCTTTACATTCTCTACGCTGTCGCAAGTCAGGCAACCTTTCAGCACCGCTCCACCTTCCAGATAGACAGTCGTGTTGGAAGGAATACGGAAGCATTTGCCTGCCACATCAGTGGGTTCGTGTATACCGGACTCAAAATACATCACATTCGGATCATTCTTATCAGGCACATTCTCAATGATCGGATTGGCAAACACATGCAGATTATTCAAACGGTCACCGTTGAACTCTACAGAGAGCTTTTGCGGTTTATCCAATGTGAACAGCAGAAAATTTCCGTCTATCTCCGGCTGAATGCCTTTGGATAACGGACGCACTACTGCTGAACGGAGTTCCCCGTTATTCTTTTGCACCAGCACCTCCACTTTACCGGAAAAATCAAACTGTACCATGGTTGCATCCGACTTGGTATCCATATCCACCTTTACATTATATTCATAAAGGTCTACCCAATCTTTTTCACCCACTTGACGTACCTTTACTGTGTAGTCGTCGTTGTGACGGGCATAGTAGATGCCTTGTGGCACCGGATAGATGACAATTTCTGCCTGTATAACTCCTGAAGTCATTACAAGTAAAAATGTAAACGCTATTCGTATCAGTCTATTCATTTTAAGTTGTTCATTTATTTTGCATACATCAATGTACCAAGTCCAAGTACATCATATCCGCCGGAATTAGCATCATAATAACCGCCGCCTCCTTCTATTCCTACATATTCGGTAGCAATCTTAGTGTATTTGAGATTATCATCCGAGATGTTTTTTACCCCTTTGTAATGATAGTAAGGCAACGCCCATATCGCACGTTTGATCCATTTACCATCACCAAGTGCTGTTTGCTCTTCCGGAATCGGATATCCCCATTGACTCTGTTTTTGCCATATATAAGTAGTATATGGTACAGTCTCATTGGTATAATTACAACAAGCGGCATATTCGCAAGCCCGCATGAACAGATTGTCATCATAGGCAAAGAAATCGTCTCCCTGACTCCATGCCAACTGGCAAATAATTCCCATCAATCCGACACACATCAACGTGTGCCCTTGGTCACGTCCACTCTCCTGCCATTGAGCAAAGTTATAGTCCGGTGCATAATCGTGATAGATAGCACGACGTAAACGTCCGTTTGTATCACCAGTCTGCAAATGGTCGATACCTTCGTTATAAATATCACGACGATCGGTAACGATGCCGATAGCCATTTTAGCCGCTATATTACAAAGACACCAGTTAGCCCAATAATGTAACGCATTCGTATCGTGATGGCGTTTCAGAAAATCGTCATTGGCAGGATAGAACACTTTAAGTAACCAATTCTGGAAAGCTGCGAAGTCCGCACGGTCCCATCCTCCATAGTCCCTCAATAATTCACCGGCAATAGCAAATTCATAACCATAAAGTCCTGCGGCAAGTGATAAATTCGTATTACCCGTTACACCGACGCAAGTCTGTACCCACTTATTCAAATTCTCCACCGCTTTTGCCGCATATTCATCATCTTGTTCAATCTTCCAACGAAGCGCTTGCTGATATGCGATAGTAGCTCCTCTGGCTGCATTCATATAATTTTCATCACCGGAAATTCCACGTTTAATCCATTCCGTAGGATAAGTATCTGCCGTCTTCTGCGAAAACTGACTTTCTACTAATAATTGATAAGCACTTACCCAAGGCTCTTCTCCGGCAGCTTTTTTATCCCGGATACGCTGGAAATCTGCCTCCGTATGCAACCCTTCATGCAGCATGGGTTCTGTTGACGGTTTAAGTTCAACCTGTTCCAAATTTACGTTATTATCAGGAAGGGGAATTTTATTCAAATCAGTTTCCACATTGACACCCGGAAGGTCAATGCCGTCACCACATCCTGCCAAAAACAGGGTAGCGAATACTGCAGCTATGTAATATATCTTTTTCATCATACTTTTGGTTTAATGGTACACCGCATCTACCATTGATTACGGTGTACCCAATTATAGTTTATTGCTCTACTAACTCTAATTTGAAATTATCTATCTTAGCCCGCCCTTGTTTTACTGTAATCGTACAAACAAAACCAATGACCACATCGGTAGGCTCTTCCACAAGAATATCAACGACTACATCACCCGTACCGGAAATAGAAGCATTTGCCAGACTCTTACTTGGTATATCACTAGTATTTGCCATCTCATTGCCTTTACAAACCGCAACATAACCGGTAAAACCTCTGCCGTCATATTCATAAACGTGTGCCGTCAACTTATATTTTCCTTTTTGAAGATGAGATGTCTGATATACCTTACCATCATTTTTAGGATTGTCAAATCCCCAATCTGTTTGTAAAGCCAAACCGGCGTCACTTCCATCACCATATTTCGTTTTAAATGCCAAATCAACAGCAGCACCTCCTTCACCGGCAGTCAAGTTAGAGTTCTGAACTATCCAATAAGCGGCTTTTGCCCACTCTCCTTTTTTATGGAATCCATTATCTCCACCTTCTTTTACATAGTCAAAAGGCTGTTTATAATTCATAAGTACATATTGAGAAATATCTCCATCCGCCGGCAGAGGTTGTAATATATCACTCTCTACGGGCTGTGTAATGCCTTCAAACACCATTGTTACTTTTCCACCATTGAAACCTTGCGGAACTGTTACTGTTATAGCAGTCGTAGTAATCTCTTTAACCGCAACAGGTACGGATATTCCCTCAAAAGTAACTGTAACAGAATTCTTATCCGTTCCAAAACCTTTTCCTGTAAATGTTATTTCCTGTCCGGCTTTTACTAATGTACCATAAGGATAAATATACGGTGTTTCAACGGAAGTGATTTCCGGAGTTTCCCAAACCTCAAATGTGCCCGATTCGCCCATCTCTATTTCCTTACCCTGAATGATCAGTTTAATCTTCACCGGAGCTTCAGATGAAACTCCTTTTGGAACATTCACTACAATATTACCTTTATCATTCAGTGTCACTTTATCACAAACTGTCTCTCCGAAAAAGACCTGAATATTTTCAGCTTTCGTACCAAAGTTCTGACCAATGATCATTACTTCCGCATTAATATATCCGGCTTTCGTTGAAATGCCTGTTACTGTCGGCATCGGTAATACCGTATATTTCAACTGTGTCCCAATAGTTTCAAACGGAGTGATGACAGTAATTGTATAATCTCCGGCTTCCAACGAAACAGGTACAGTGAGTGGAATACTCTTATCTGTCAAATTATCAGTATCTATTGCAGCTTCTACAGGTTCTCCGCCAGCTTTAGAGAAAGTGACTTTCAAAGGCTCCAACCCCTCAACGGACTTATCCAGCAACTCTTGCACAAGATTGGTTCCTGTTATTGCAAATGCACTTCCAGCAAAACCTGATGGAATCGGTTCACCCTCTTTAGGGGCATCAAGCGTTGCATGTTGTAACACCGTAAAAGGATACGATGTCATATCAATCACTTGTGTGCCGATGGCAAACGATATGATTCCACTCACAGCCGATTCGGGTACAACTGCCGTAAACTCCTTATCATTAGTAATTTCTACAATTTTAGCTTTGTCTTCGCTGCCAAATTGCAACATATATAACGCATCAGATAGAGCAAACTCCTGACCTTTAAAGACGATCTCCGCACCAGGAAAGCCATAGGACGGTGTCACTGAAGAAACACCCGGTTTTCCAAGTACACGATAGCCCAACTCTGTCTCAACCTTTTGTTTATATACCTCAACGGAGATATTCCCATTCGTAGCCGACTCCGGTACTTTTGCCACAATGGATTTGTCTTCACATGACACGATTTCAGCCTCCTGCGAACCTATATATACTTTCACATGTTCAGTTCTGATACCAAAATTTGTACCAGTTATAGTGAATGGATCTCCTACATAACCTTCTACCGGATTTATATTCGTCACGCTCGCTACGGGGTTGGTGTAAGTCATTGGAACTATTTCGTCGTTATTCTCGTCACAGGCAATTACCACAAAAAGCGAGAAGAAAACGAGAAATAGATCATTATATATCTTCTTCATAATCTTTATTATTTTATCCTTTTTGATTATTTGTTTTCTTATTCCGGCAAGTGTTTATACCACCTGCCGGAGGCTTACCTATTCAAGAATCAGTTTTACCTGAGAAACTTTGAAGTAAGAATTAGCCTTATTCATTGATGTAAGGAAGCCTACAACCACCTGTGTTTTATCTCCCACTGTAAAGGAAGGCGTAGTCAGCGTCTCTCCCCCTGCATCTGCTCCTCGTTTAGTATATTCTATGTACACACCTTTACTATCATCCATTTGAGAAATTGCGTCTACATTAGGAATATCATCAACACCAGTTCCGCCGACAATGAATGCGAAGACCTTATTACCGTCATCCGTTTGCACATCCGAAGCGGCAGTAGTCACTTCCAGCCTATATGTCCCCTTCCGAAGAGTCGTTGCCTGATATAATTTACCATTATTGTAAGCAGCCTTCTGCCAACCCACCTGAAATGCCAAGAAAGTATCTCCTACATCCTGTAATGCCATATTGAAATCGGCAGAAGCTGCATTTCCAATCCAAATTGCCGGCGTATACCATTGCTTATTAAATGCACCTTCGGCAGGATCAGCTTTACGGAAACCAGTACCATAATTTTCCAGATAAAGCACTGTCACATCTCCCTTCGAATTCGGATTAAACATAGCACTACCTATCATTTCATAACCATGAATAGTAACAATTACATTACCCGTAGCATATCCTTGAGGAGTTGTTGCAATAATCGTAGTTTCATCTACCAACTGGAATTCAGCCGGCGTACCATTAAAACTAACGGAAATATCAGCAGCATTTACTCCGAAATTCTCGCCTTTTATAGTCACTTTATCACCAGCATCAGCTACCCCTTCACCATCTTCGCTATCAGATGTTACCGTAATAACACGCGGTGTAGCTAACACTGTATAATGAGCAATATTCTCTACTTTCTTATTATATATCTGCAAAGAAAGTTCACCACTGGCTGCCGTTTCCGGCACTTCCACTACAATACGGTTATTCTTGCAATCAAGAACTTTTTCCGCTTGCACCTCACCAAAAAAGACTTTCACGGCCTCAGTGCGATCACCGAAATTGGTTCCCGTAATAACCACTTGCGTAGTAACATATCCATCCGTTGGATATACACTTTCCACTACCGGCACCGGATAATCATAAATTTTAAACTTAGGGTCTTGCTCACAACTGTAAAAGAACATAATGACACAAGCAAGCACCACCAAGTGGAATGTATGTCTTTGAAAATGTTTCATAGAATCTATATCTTATACGTTTAACTATTAAATGTTTAATATCCCGGATTCTGGATCAGATTCGGATTCAAGTTGATCTGATCTCGCGGAATTGCCCATAAATAATCAGCTTTAGAAAACTGACAATCCGTAGACTTGAGAAGCACCACACATGGCAATTTACCTTCCCCAGTCTCCACTTCTTCCGTTCCTTTAGTGAAGATGCCCGGAGTATAACGGCTGGTAGCATTACCATTTTCGTCTACAAATACTGTCGGGTATTCAGCGTTACCTACCACCATGCCACAACGTGACTGATTTAGCTCTTTCTCGGCAATTCCCCAACGTTTCAAATCATCAAAGCGGAATCCTTCCATGAAAAGTTCAACAGCACGCTCCCGGCGAATCTCATCTAACATCACCTGCGCAACTGTCTTATCAGATATATGCTGCTGAATTTTTGCAACCAACTCATTTTTCAATCCCTGAATTCCCGCACGCCCACGAAGCTTGTTTATAGAATTATTCAATTCCGTATCCGAAATTTCACCATAACGTTCCATTTTAGCTTCAGCATAATTCAGATAGACTTCTGCCAAACGAAGGACCGGATAGTTAGCAGACTCATCTTTATCTGCACGTTTGATATCGGTGATAGCAAACTTATAAGAACCATATCCACTGGATTCTACATTTAATGACATATCAGCACTAACCGAACCGATATAAGAAGTCAAACGATAATCACGATTTTTATATTCATCACCCGGAGTTTTATATCCGCCAAACTTATCGGAGATATTAACCGGTAACCCGTCACTACATAAAAACATATCAATCAATTTACGACTGGGACGCATATCACTAAAAATCACTTGATTCAAATTAACTTGTCCTTTACGCGTAGCCTGACTATATACGGCAGCAATAATAAATTCCTTGTTTGTTGCTCTTCCTGCACCGGCCGGATTACTGGCGTCTTCTTCAATATTGAATAAATAACGGTTGCTCAAGTTATTCATGGCAGTTACATTATTGTAGTTCCAAAGTGAATAAGCTGCGTCATTCATCACAGTTTCTGACAATTGTATGCACTCTTCCAAAAAAGCATTTACCTGATCAGAAGCCGGTCCTGCCGAGCCCTCAAAATCCGTAGAAGTGCCATTATACTTACGCCAAGTAGCTTCATAAAGTAACACACGTGCCTTGAAAGCCTGTGCAGCCTGTTTGCTAAGCTTACCTTTATCAGTAGCAGGGATATTCTGCTCCAGCGGTAATCCCGCAATAGCATCTTTCAAGTCAGAGAGAATCAAATCGACTACCTCATAGCGACTGTTACGTTTTCCGTATAATTCGGGTGAATTTACATCAAGTACACTCGTCACAATAGGTACTCCACCATAGAATTTCAATAAATAGAAATAGTTATATGCACGGAAAAAATGAGCTTCCGCCAATTCTCGCTGAATATCCGCCAAATTACCCGTATAAGATGAAGTAGCCTTCTCAAACATCTGGTTAGTGGCACGAATATTACCATAACAGTTTCCCCAACGTCCATCACTATTCGGAATTCCCATAGTACCGGTTCCCAAACCTGATGAATATCTAAAACATGTAGACAGGTCAGAAGCGGCATCCATGTGCTCAAAAATGCTTCCATAGCCGGATTGCCATCCCAATAATTGTCCATAAAGTCCGTTAGCATATTCACGGAAATGCTGTGGAGTTTTGAAGTAAATCAAATCCGTCTTTGAATCCAGCGGTTCCAAGTCGAGGAACGTATTCACACAGGAAGAAAAACCTAGTGAACAAGCGCATATTAATATATAGGTCTTTATCTTTTTCATATCTTTTATTCTGTTTTTAGTTTCTCATAGTTACTACAAAGTGACGTTCAAACCAAACGACCAAGTACGTGCAAACGGATACCCGCTATTATTAGAAGCAGCTCCCATCTCGGGATCGAAACCGTCACGAATGCTGGAAACTTCCCATAAGTCATTACCCGAGAAATAAACACGTACCTTTTCCAGTTTTACTTTCCGTGTCCATACCTGTGGCAATGTGTAACCTACAACCAATGTTTTCAAACGCATATAACGATTATTTTGCAACATAAAATCATTGTTCAGGTAGTTCCATTTCGACAAGTTTGCCCTAGTGGTCAAACGAGGGAATTCTGCACCTTGATTGCTTTCTGTCCAAGTTTTACCCAAGAAAGTCGGATTCTGATTGGCTGTACGCGACTGGAACGGATAAGCCATCCAGTCATTACGAACGACATATTGCTTGCCAACTCCTTGAAACATAGCGGTGATATCAATGCCTTTCCATGAACCTCCCAAATTAAAACCAAATACGAAATGTGGGTCAGAATCACCCATATATTGCAAATCACTATTTTCGTTTCCTGCACTGGAAATCTTATAGTCACCATTCAAGTCCAAACGTTTCGTGTCACCCGGACGTAGTCTGTCTGAGCTACTTTTCCCCACTGCACCAAGATCTTCTTTACCATCTTCATATAATGCATAGTAGCGATCTACCTCTGCCTGATCCTTAAAAAATCCATCTGTACGGTATAGAAAATATGAATTTAACGGATAACCATTCACATTATGATTCCATCCTGCTCCATACGAGTCAGCACCCTCCATATCTTTCAGCATAGACTTAGTATCACCGATATTAAAACTTGCATAATAAGTAAAGTCCTTGATTTGATCACGCCATCCGAGAGTAAACTCCCAACCTTTCACATTTAAGTGGCCGCTATTCGTCTTCGGTGCTTTACCTCCTAATACACCCGGATAGGTCACATTTACCAACATACCTTTATTATCTTTTATAAAGTAGTCAAAAGAAGCTTTCAAACGGTTATCCAAAAAATTAAGATCAATACCAAAGTTCTTCTGCTCCACCTTTTCCCAAGTACGGTCATAAGAAATCAGACCACCGTAACTGGAAGAGACCTGATTGGCGGGTGTAGTGCCGAAACCTGTTGTTCCAAGCGGAACTGTAGTTACATAATCAAAGTCACTCAGTCCCACATCATTACCGGAACTACCATAGCTCAACCGGAGCTTACCAAAAGAAAGAACCGGCTTTATGAAATCCATGAATTGCTCCTCGGAGAATGCCCATCCTAAAGAAACAGAAGCGAAATTCTTAAAACGATAGCCGGGAGCAAACTTCGAATTTCCATCACGACGTCCCATCAATTCAACCATATATTTCTCCATATAGTTGTAGTTCACCCGGGCAATATATGAATATGTACCATTCTGGGTCTTTCCTCCACCATTACCTTGGGTGCCGGTAGCCAAATTCAAATCATAAACGCCCACATCTTCAAATTTCTCACGTGCAGTCACCACCTTTTTAGTCATCCACTTTTCTGCAGTAATACCAAACATGGCATCTACATTATGTACATCTGCAAATGTGTTTTTATATTTCAACAGCCCCGAGTAGTATTGATAACGAGCATTATTAGCCTGTACCAGATATCCCGGCTGATGGGAATCTTTAAAATTCATCACGTCTTGTGGCGTACTGAGAGTTTGTGAAGTTTCATATACCAACTCTGAAGATTTTTCTCCAAACCAGTTGTAACACTGTACCGGAAGTGAGACACGCTCCCGACGGTATTCTTCATTTTGGAAAGAGGCAGTACCTTCAAAAGTAATTCCTTTCCAAATATCCACTAATGCTTTAAAATCAATACGGGTAGTTAAGTTTTCTCTTTCGTCACGTCCACCGTCTGTCGTTGCAGCTGCCGAATTACGATTACCTACATTACCAAAATTTGCATACCATTGTCCATAAGGATTCTTAGCCGGGAAAAAAGGTGCATCTTGCCCGTAAAGAGTACGGTCAATACCGTGTGTTGGCGTATCCGTATTCGTTTTAATCATGCTGGCAGAAGTTTCCAGTTTGAACCAATCAGTCAACTTGATTCCATAATTCAGACGTAAGTTTAACTGCTTCTGTCCGTCATAAGCGGTAGCCAAATTGGCCTGATTGTCCGCATAAGCCAAAGAAATACGGTAATCGGACTTTTCCGTAGCACCGGACACACTTAAATTATGCTGATAGGAATAACGGCGGGCAAACATTTCATCAAGTCGGTTTGCATTACCAACAAACAGTGTTCCCCACTTAGCATCAACCGTTTCATAGATACCCTCAACGCCTTGTGCCATACTTCTCAAAGTCGCTTCGCCCCAGTTCCACCAATCCTGTTCCGGCATTTCTTTATTAGCCTCTACCCACATAGTAGCATACTCTGCCATACTTGGAGAAAAAGCCATAATTCCATTGGTAGTGAAACGCATATTAAAGTTATAATCTACCGTTGTCTTGCCTTTACCTTTTTTGGTAGTTACCAAGATAACGCCATTAGCTGCTTTCGCCCCATAAATGGAAGCTGAACCGTCTTTCAAAACACTAATATTCTCAATATCATCCGAATTTAGATTTTGGAATGACTCTGCATTCAATACAGGTACTCCATCTACAATAATCAACGGACTACCTCCATTGACAGATGTCAGACCACGAATCTGGAAATTCAAACCTTCATTACCCGGACGTGAGGAAGAACGAGTGACTACCAAACCCGGAGTAGCTCCTTGCAAAGCAGCACCGACATTGGTAATGGCACGGCTTTCCAATACCTGACTACCTATTTGTTCTACCGCCCCTGTCAATGTCGCTTTTTTCTGTGTACCATACCCCACTACAACAACCTCATCCAATGCATTATTATCTTCCTTTAATACTACCTTAAAATCAGAGCGGTCATGAAGGTTAATGATCTGATCTACATATCCGATATAGCTAATTTTAATTTGTTGGGCATCAGCAGGAATATTCAGTGTAAACCGACCGTCAATATCGGTAATCACTCCTGCATTGCTTCCTACGACCACTACATTACAACCAATCAATGGTTCACCATTCGCATCTGTCACAAGACCTTTGATGATACGGCCTGTCTGGGCTACCATCAAACTCTCTTCTACAGAATCATTTGCATAGAGCAATACACCGGGCGAACCACCCAGCAGCATGGCAAAAGCCAATGCGACTCCTTTTGAACACAAGAATTTGGATTTAATTTCCATAATACTATTAAATTGTTAAAGTTAATATGTGTTTTTCCGAATCTGGTATTTAACCGACTTTGGAGAATTCATTTTTCAAACAAGTACGAACAGTTTTGCGAGCCAGCAATAATTGACATTCTACTGTACGGGGAGATAAGGACAGCTTTCCTGCAATGGCAGGACAAGACAGTTCATGATTGAAACTAAGTTCATAGATCTGGCGGCGTTTGACAGGAAGAGCTTCCATAACTTTGTCGTGTATCTTTTTTAGTTCACGATAATGAACGGCATCTTCTGTGGTATTCCGACCGATGTCTTCCATCCTATTATATATATAGGCGACAAAATCTTCCTGTTTATAATAACGACGGATTTTATCAGTTACGATATTGCGGGCGATAGTAAAGAGCAAAGACCAGACTGTATCTTTGTTCACGAATGCCCTGTGTTCCCATAAGCGGACAAAGACATCCTGCGCCAAATCTTCCGCTTCGTGCGGATGGCAAATGCGGATAGCGATGTAGTTCTTGATATACTCCTTATATTTAAGGTAGCATTCAGAGAAAAAGTCGTCAAATGTAGCTTGCTGTTTATTCATGGCATTAAATTTATCCGTTTAACGATGATACAAAAGTAGGAACAAGTTTCGAACTAAAATATCACAAAAGTAACAGATAACAAAACTATCGTAACAAGCGTGTATTTTTGCAAAAACGTCCCATTTCATCGGGATAAATCTAACGGTCACTCCAATAAAAAAGGGGATGCCGTTACATTAGACGACTCCCCTGTTCTTAAATTTGCATGGATGAAAGCTTTCATCCGGAAGGATTCATTATTTATTATCCTGCGATGTCTGGAAATCCGGTATACGTTTTACGTTCGCACCTTTCATCACACCTCTTTTGATCGCTTCATTCGTATCGGTGATTTCTTTCTTCACACGTTTATAGTATTCTTTCGTCAGTCCTTTCTCTACCGCTTCCGATTCTGTTACTGCCCAAAGATACTGATAATCCATTAACATCAAATCCGGTGCCACTACTTTAAAGAAAATGCTGTCATCCGCAAACTTTTCACGCAAATCGCCCAAATAGATTGTATCTGCCGGATTTACTTCTTTACCACTCGCATTATTTTTTGAACTGCTACCTCCGCAAGAAGATAACATCAAACCTCCTACCAACGAAATTAAAACTAATACTTTCATATCAATATATATTATAAAATAAAACTTCTTCTGCCCCAATGTGAACAAGATCTTACAATTATCTCACTTATTCAGCGCAAATGTAATAATTAAACTACAAATACAAGCACAATGTCATTCTTTTCTTCCCGATTCCTCGGCATATTGCTTGGGTAGCACCCCAAACATTTCTCTAAAACACTTCGAGAAATAGCTGGGTGAACTGAATCCTACCCGGTTCGCAATTTCAACAATCGGCAACTGGCTTCCTTGTAATAACTGTGCCGCCCGTTTCAAACGGATGCTGCGGATAAAGTCCGTCGGTGTGTGTCCGGTGATGGATTGTAGCTTACGGTAAAGGCTCATACGCACCATACCCAAATCCCCACTCAACTCTTCTACACCATATTCCGGATTGTCCATGTTCTTTTCTATATATTCCAGACACTTCTGTATGAGTTGTTCGTCTACTGAAGTAATAGTGATAGCACTCGGATTTACTTCTATGTTTTTACGGAATTCCTGCTTTCTCTTTTCCTGTTGCTCTATCAGTTTTTCAATGCGCACCATGAGCATATCAAAGTTGAAGGGTTTCGACATATAAGAGTCTGCTCCTACTTCATAGCTATTGATCTTGATATCATCGGCAGTGCGAGCCGTCAACAATATCACAGGTATATGGGAAGCCTGCACATTCGTCTTGATCCGACGGCAAAGTTCGATACCGTCTACTTTCGGCATCATAATATCGCTGATAATCAGGTTCGGATTCTCCTCTATCGCTTTTCGCTCTCCTTCCTCGCCGTCTGCTGCTTCAACGATCTGATAGAAATCTTCCAACTGTTCTTTCAGGAAAGTACGGAATTCCTGATTGTCCTCCACTAACAACAGTTTCTTCAGGTTATCGTCAACTATGGATGTAGTGGTTTCTTTCTCTTTAACGTCCGTTGTTTCCGTTCCGATAATTTCTTCCGGCAGTTCATCCGGTTCCGGTTTCAGATCCATCGGCAGCCAAACGGTAAATACTGATCCGCGATCTATCTGACTGTCCACTTTAATGCGGCCACCATGTATATTTACATATTCCCTTACCAAATGAAGTCCGATGCCACTGCCTATTTTTTCGTCCCCTTCATTTCCTACCTGATAGAAACGGTCAAAGATATAGGGAAGATCTGATTCGGATATTCCGATTCCGGTGTCGGATACGGATATTCTCACGTAGTTTCTTCCTTCTATTTCTTCTGTTGCAAGCAGTAAGTCTACCGTCCCGCCTTCCGGCGTATATTTGAAGGCGTTGGACAAGAGATTATTTACAATCTTATGTACCTTGTCCCGGTCGAAGAACATATAAAGCGCTCTATGTTCCGATTGGTTCACGAAGTTAAGATGCTTCTCTACTGCCATTGGCATGAAGTTGTTATAAGCCGAAACAATAAATTCCTCCATATCACCGTTCATCAGATGCAACCTCTCTCCTTTCATTTCCAGTTTGCGGAAATCGAGTAGCTGATTCACCAATGACAATAGGTTTTGAGCATTCTTATAGATGGTATTCAGTTGTTTTTTCATCGCATCGTCTGTCAATCGACGTATCATCATATCCAATGGCGTGATAATCAACGTCAACGGAGTGCGGAGTTCATGGCTTATATTTGTGAAGAAGCGGAATTTCATCTGATCCAGTTCTTCTTTCTGCTTCAACGCTTCTTCCTCCTGCATACGAATCATCTTTTGCCGGTTGCGGCGGTTTATTACATAGATCAGCCCGAAGATTAAGAGAATACCTAAAATTGCATAGAAAACACGAGCGGCCAGTGTATCCCAAAACGGGGGATGAATTACAATTTTGAATGCAGACTCCGGTCCCCATATCCGGTCGTTTCCGGCAGCGGACACACGGAAGATGTATTCGCCCGAAGGGAGATTATTATAGACAACACGTCCTTGTCCATTCTCAAAAAGGGTTTCTGTCCATTCCTTGTCAAATCCTTCCAGCTGGTAACGGAAAAAGGTTTGGGAAGGATTGGGGAAGTTCAGGCCGGAGAATTCAAGTGTAATGTAATTCTCATCATATTTCAACTGTACTTCGTCCGAATAACTCAATGCTTTGTCAAATAAGACACGCCCGTTATATGTTTCACCCGAAACAACCGGAACATTAAACAAGCGGAATGAGGTAAACAGAGGACGATTGAGGCACTGATTATCTATCATGTTTTCCGGTGAGAAAGCGATAAAGCCGTTCATCAACCCCAGGAAAAGCTGATTGTCCCTGGTCATTAACGAAGGGAAACTATATAAATCATCCTGACGGATTTCATCTTCCGACAGACAGCTGATTACATGAAAGCCGTATTTATCAGCTCTTCTGTCTACTTTTATCTTATAAATAGAAGTGACTGTCGAAATCCAGAGATCATGGTTCTTATCTTCTACTACGTTCAGGATGGCTTTGGACAGACCTTCTTCTCTCCCTAATGTGTAGCTTTGCCCATTGTGAGTCAAGACGCTCAAGCCATATTGAGTGGCAAACCATAAAGTTCCCTCATGGTCTTTGAGTATTTGGTTGTACTTGATACTTCCCTGATTGAAGATTGAATTAGCCTGGCCGTCTTGCTCCGGTATCCATATTTTATTCGTTGCAGGATCGTAAATGTAAAGTCCGTTATCACTGCCTACGACCAACCGGGATTGGTTATCTATGGCCAATGCATTGGCTACTTTGTATTTTTTGAGTTCGGGGAACTGTTCGGACAATAAGTTTATTTGCCCGTTTTCCGGATTGAATAATCCTACACCACCATATATACTTACCCACAACCGACCGGAAGGGTCTTCGACCATGACACGGATATTACTGAAATCCAGTTCATTCTGATAATCCGTATCGGGATAATCGTAAGACCGTACCTTTCCATGATCTATACAGTAGAGTCCATCGTGGTATGTTCCGACCCAAACACGCTTCTTACTGTCTTCATAGAGTACACGGCAATTCTTCTGACTGAATTCATGATAGAATCTGTCCATTCTCTTAGTCTCCGGTTCATAACGATAGACACCTTGTGTAGTACCCATCAGAATTTCTCCTTTAGAAGTTTCGAGCATACAGCGTATTTCCTCTCCTTTCCAGTCGCCATTTATCATCTTTTTATTGTACAGCACTATTTTATTCATGCTGGGATGGTAATAGCACATTCCCTGATTATAGAGTCCTATCCAAACAGAATTGTTTTCCTTGTCGCAATAGATACTCTGAATGCCATTACGTACTGTATTACCTGATAATAAAGGAATGTCCTGTGTCCGGGTTACAGAAAAATTATGCATATCAATGACATAGAATCCATCGATAACGGTTCCTACCCATGCATTTCCACCTTTATCAATGTCCATAGAAGTGAACCATGAATAGTGTCCGAGTCGGATACCTGAAATTTGATTCCATTTTTTATTATAGACATCATAATAGCCTACTCCACGATCCCACATCAGCCAAAAGTCACCATTGTCGAGTATCTTCAGAACTACACGGTCATCCGGTTTCAGTTGGTCTTTCAGGAAATCAAGTTGCTGTACAAAACGTTTCTTTTCCAAATCGTAGCAACGGATAGCTCCTTTCTGATGAACCATCCAACTGTATTTTCCATGACTTTCCACCCCGAGCAATCCGCCATAGTATTCCATAAACTCATCGTTCCTGCAAACCTGCTCGATTGATTTTGTCTCTGCATCGTACATATAGACAGAGGAACCCGGTGTCAGAAACCAACAGTGTTTTTCAGAATCAATGATGATATCCGCCACTTTATCCTTTAAGCCGAACTGTTGGAATAAAGAATCTACGTTATAGATATACTGTTCGGTAGTCAAATCGAAAACACGCAGGCTCTTACGTTCTTTCATCCACAAACGTTTATCAGCATCAATATACTGTTCAGGAATGATATGGTTATATGCTATCGAATATTCGCCATGAATATTGAAAGGGAAATTTGAATAGTTCGCACCGTCATACAGGCTTAACAGCACAGTGCTTCGCACACCGATACGTCCGTCCGGGATGGGGAAAACGCTTTTTACATAGTTATCCGGTAATCCTTCGACAACTCCAATCTGGCGGAATACATAAGGGGACTCTTGCGAGCTAATATAACCCGGATACAATAATCCCATCAGTATGATTAACAAACATATTCGAATTTTCATGGCCATCTTTTTTTGTAGTACTATTATTAAGTACGAACGAGAAATCAAATCCCCTTATCCTGCTTTACTATTATTTTCTGGATTTCGAGTTTATCTCCGGCTTGCTCTATCTGTAAGCGAAGTACGCAAGCTCCTGCGGAAAGAGTGAGTTTTCCTATTTCTCTTTCCGTCCATTGTGCGGAGCAGGGTAATTTCACTGGTTCCATCTTTACTTCCGAATCAAAAGCTACGGACAATAAAGAATTTCCTTTTGATTGATAAACTAGACAATAGGTGATTCCGGGATGAATGAAGTTACGTCGTTGCGCTTGTACTCCATTTTGAATGTTCCCTATCCATACAATCCCAATAATCCATATAATTCTGTTAATCATAGTGCGATTCGATTTCTTTTCTACCAAATGACAAGCAAAGATAGCATTTCGTAGTAAAAAGAAGCTCAAATAGATAAGTTATTATCTCTCTATTGCAAAGTTCTTTCCTTCTAATACTAAAGTTGCTCTTAACTAATAGAAATCTATAATTGCAAGCTTTGATTATAAAAACGAAAGTTTCATTTATATAATTGCAAGTTCTGATTATATAAATGAAACTTGCATTTATAGTTTATGTTTAACCTAAAGAAAGTTTGGTATTAGAAGAAAAGAAGTTTGCACCTAATGCAAAGAAATTTATCTATTCATACTTCATGTTCCAGATTATGCTATTTGACGGTGATCTTCTTTATATATTCATTCGTGATAAAATCATCTGTGTTTTTCATCTTCACACCATTGATCATCACATTATCAAAGATGATATTCTTGACGGAGCGTTCTTTATCAAACCCTTTCAATAGAGACGGATTCTCACCCACTCCATTATAAGTGATATTGCGGAAAGTAATATCTTCAATTCCCCGTCCGGGCTGTTTATCATACTTTGAATTGAAACGGACATTAATATGAAACAATCTTCCCTCCTGAATACTTTCTACACGGATATCTTCAAATAATATCTTACGTACCAGATTTTTATCACCGCAATCCACCGCCATACAGCCCTGATAAAGAAGATCATCTTCGTCATGTTCCAGAATATCGACATTCCGGACGGTTATATCCTCAACCACTTCTCCCACTGCGTCGTCCGGGTTACCGTGTCCTCCAATGTTGATCGGGTGAGCAATATCCGCCCAAAGGATTGAATTCTGTAAAGTCACGTTACGACTTCCTCCGTAATAGTTCCAGCGATGGGCATAGATGGCAATACAGTCATCACTGTTCCGCATAAAAACATTGTCTATTAATACGTCACTGCAACACATCAGGTCTATGCCATCACTCCATCCTTTACAACTGAAAGACTTTAAATTCTTGATGGTCATGCCAGTAGATTCACCACCAAATACTGTATAGTGATCAGGATTTATGACTGTAATACCGTCAATCCATACATTTTTAGAATGAGTAACTTCTATTCCACGGATCGAATGGTCGAGAATACCACGCCCGACAATGCGTACATTTTCAGCTTTATCAATCAGTAATTTAGCTTTTACAACAGCTCCGGGAGCTAAATAAACAGTAGTATTGGAAGGAATCTGTATCTGTGTATTCGGCAAATCTTTCGGACGATGGACACCCGGCCCGAAATACATCACTTTGTCACTGCTTTCAGTATAAGTTTCTGTTTCCAAAGGATTAGCAAACAAATGAAGATTATGCAAACGATCACCATTAAACTCAATCGACAGGTATTGAGGTCTAATTAATGTAAAAAAGATTGCATTGTGATTTACCGTATGTTGTATACCTATTGCCAACGGACGGATTTTCACATCCTGAATTGAACCATTGTTCTTTTTCACCATCACTTCTACGGGACTGCCCATATCAAACTGTACCATTGAAGCAGATTGTACCCGATCCATATCTACCTGAACTTCATATTCGAATACATCTTTCCATTCACCACCTGCTTCACGTACTTTGACTGTATAATCATCATTATGTGGCATACCTGTGTTCAGTCCTTCCGGATAGGTTACTAATTGAGCGTTCCCGAATGTTGAAAACACAATAGCTATCGCTAATAAACATTTTCTTTTGCCAAATAAAACTTCTACCATATTCATATCACCAAACTATGTTATACTTTAATTATTCTATTTATTGAAGTTCTTTGCAAAGCTACACTTTCTATTCCGGTCAGGTTGGCAACCTGGTAACAGAAACTGCCAAACAAGGAACCAATACAAAAAATCTCCTTTATTGTCTATTACGAACAATAAAGGAGATTTACCTAGAGTATTTCTGTTTTTTCAGTTTTCTTATTTCCCGCCTTTTATACTTGCCTCTGCAAAAACACTTCTCTCATAATTATCAGGCAAACCATCAGCTAGCCCGATACGGCGAAATATATATAGAAGGGCGCATTCAGTTTCCCTGTGTGTTTTCATACAATAAATAGTCGGATAATAAAGTGCCTATTTCTTTTCTTACTGGAAAGTAGGCATCTTGAATCTGTATAATAATCCACCTACCATGGAAGCTACGCGGTCAGGTCTTCCCTGTTCGGAGCCATCGTATGTATCGGTACGGATACCCACTTTAGGTTCGGCATACAGATACAAAGAAGAAGCCACTTTCAGCTTAACCTGCACACCGGCATCCAGTCCCGGCACTGCCTGAAACTTACCGTAACGGCGTACCAGTCCGGCAGTAACTCCCACAAAAGGAACAACGTCTATCACATGATCGGGGCTATATCCTTTTGCCAATGTGGCCAGACTCATCATATAATCCATACCCAAACCGGCATAATGGAGATTCATCTTCGACGACGTTTTGGCCTTGTACATAATTGTTCCGTTTACCCGCCATGCAGATAATGGAGTGTACCATTTGCCAATGCTTCCTTTTGCTTCTACACCTGCATTCTTCACCAAATCCTTGTTGGCTACGAGCAAACTACCCAATCCAAGTGCACCGGAGATGAAGTAACGCTTGTCATCCTGACCAAACACGCTACGATTGGCTGCTTTTGAATAAGGAACAAAGCGATAGTGGAAACCTGCATTGACTCCTACCATCACGTCTTTCTGCATAAAGCCCAGATTGCCTTCGATGAATTTATCTCCATACAAGCGAATCTGTGGTTCAATATACAAACCGAGAAAATCATTCACATGCCATAATCCCTGTATGCCCGCATTAACACCCGGTTGGAATTTATGGTCTGATTGGGAAGTATAAGCAAGGTTGACACCTACCGAACCTATTAAATCAAAGATACGATCGGGATTATATCCGCTCATGGTAGACGTTATGTTCCACAAGTAATCAAGGCCGCCACTAACACTGGCATGTCTAAGTTTGCCCGCTTTAACACTTCCCGGAACTACATAGTTCGTAAAGAGTCCACCCATACCCACCAGGCGCAAACCGGAGTAAGGACTCAACCACTTACCGATAGAGACAGAGGCCTGCGGACCTAAAGAACCAAGGTTTTCAAGATTCGTCTTATTCAGGAACATTTGCACACCGATTCCCGAAGTCATAAACAGATTGTCTGCAATGTGATTGCTTGAGAATCCGTTCTTCGGACGTGCCGCACGGTCAATCGTATGATAAGTCAAACCAAAATTCAACTCTCCGAGTTGGTCTGTATTGCTACCTACTCCGCGACCTCCTGCATACCTCTTAGTATACACATTAAGGCGAGGTTCTATAAATAAATCCACAGAACGGTTGATACGGAAACTTCCTTGCACACCAACTCCTATTCCCGGAGCATACTTGGCGGTTTTATCCACTCCTTTCGTACCTGCCAGGTTAACTCCGGCAATACCGATCAGACTAAATATTCTGTCTTCATCATATCCCCAAAGAACATTATTGATATTCAACAGATAGTCCGCATGCAGATCGACATGCTTAAAGTAGCCGCTTGCACTGCCCGAAGGGGTGTCTGAAAGTCCAACTGTCCCGGACAAACGCAGACCGGAAGAAGGACTGAACCATTTACCGATTCCGGCAGAGAACTGCGGTCCTGCTCCTTTAATCGTATTCTTGATTCCCGGAACTTTCAGCGTACTGATACCACCGGATAAAGAGATAAACATATGATTCAGGAAAGAGCTATTATCAAAATCATCGAAATGGATCTTAGTTCCCATCGGAGCAGCAGGCATATAGTTCAGACCTACCAGAACCGAACCTGCCATTTTATAATTTCTCCAACTTTCCGTATGGGCAAAACCGTCATTATACCATCCGATCCGTGGCTCTACAAACAAATCCAATGTAGGAGAAAGACGTACATTTCCCTGTAAACCGAGATGAGCGCCGTAATAAAGCTGACCGCCACCTTTCAAATCCGGATACTTTTCGGAACGCCCGCTATTATCGCCCACCTTAGAATAACCGGCTTCTATACCTGCAATCCCCAATAATTCAAAACAGCGGTTCGCATTGTATCCGTATGCCAGAGAGGACATATTCAACAGATAGTCCAGGCTACCGCCCCCCATTTTTATTTTAGAATCGTAGATACTCGACGGCAGATAACCCAAATTCACCCCTATCCGAAGTCCGTGAACCGGAGTAATCCACTTTCCCATAAAGAGATGAGCGGTCATTCCCATCCCATCCTGACTGTCTCCACTTGTAAACAAGCTGTATGGCCCGATTCCGGCGGAGAAAAAGAGATGTTCATTGAATTTATTGCTCTCGAACTTTTCATTCGCAGGCCGTTTCTGTAACATATATTGCAATGCACCATAATCCTGTGCCTGTAAGGTAACAGCAAGCATCAGGAAGATTGCCGCTGCCACATATTTATTGTTGATTCTGAAGATATTCATCGTTTACTCTTGTTGTATATATCATTATTTAATTTTCTGCTCTTCCGGCAGCAAGTCAATAATATCCCCGTCCACCTTCGCTACTTCCAATAAGGAAGGATCAAGTTCAAGGGCCTTCTCAATGCTCATAATCGCATCACCTATTTTCTCCAGACGGTTGGCGGCAATCGCTTTTATATAATATTCGCGGGCTGTCTCTACATCCATGGCAGAAATCTTATCCCATGCTTCCTGATTTTTCTTCATTGCCAGTAGCATCACCACCTCATTGAAAGGACTGGTAGCCGCCACCTTTTCGAAAGCATCATTATAATAACCGGCCAATGCCTGAACGATGGCCTGCAAATCTTCAGAAACCGCTTCTTCGGGAACCAACGTCAGTACAGAATCCGCTTTTGTATATTTCCCTTCATGTAATAAGGCAATAGCCTGATTGGACAATAACTCTGCCGGTGCCGATTTACTGACAAACGGTTCGAGAATACGTGAATCCGGAGTATCTTTCTGTATTTTTGCCACTGCCAGTTCATTGGCTGCATACGTAAAATTATCATAAAGTTCAAGAGCTTCCCTGCAATACTTTTCTCTTTCGTCGGGAGTTTTTGCCGTCGTAATCATACGGTAATATTCGAAACGGGTCAGTTCCTTCGGATTCTTTCTGTAAAGTTCTCTAATCTCGTCGTCCGTCAAAGAACGGAAGATTGAATAACCATACGTATATTGCACCTTTCTCAATTTAGGCAGATAAGTAGCCGCAAGTTCCTTATAGAAAGGTTTCGATTTCAAGACCCCATTCAACCGGTAAGGAGTAGCTGCATATTGTTTGATTAAGTCCTCTACTTCTTTCGCCAATTCCGGTTTGGAATCCTTCTTCAGCAATTCAGCCACTTCCTTCCATGAAGCTACCGACGCATCCGATTTTACTTCCAGCAGCTTGCGTGTTTCCGGATCCAGTTGGGCCAAAATACGTTCCAGTGCTTTATCCGTACGTAACTTTGCCAGACGGAGATTCGTCTCGTAGGAACCGTCCGGTGAAGCCACTCCCGTGATATGGAAACTCTTCAAAGAGGCATCCGGATTCGTCTCAATACCACGTAATTCCTGATTCAACCGGTTCAGTTCCACCTGATTCTGTGGATTCTTATCATCCAAATCGGCTTTACCTACCAGGAAGGTCAGGTTAACCTCCCCTTTCGTATCCCGCAACTGCATCACGGGTTTCGGAAGATATTTCTCGTCCGTCAGGCTGAAAGCGGAGAATTTATACTCCAAGAAACGAAGCGGGTTGACTGTTCCGCGTGCAATGGAGAAAGAGTCGCGATAAATGATATTCCGGTAATTTTCCATCGCCAGATGCACATCCGCACGATAGTCATGTTGCAGATATTCTATATAGATAGAATCATGATAAGCAATAATATCCCCTTTGCGTGAAGAAGTCGTTTTCACACGGATGTAATCGTGCAAAGGGTCTTTATCCATATCATAATCGTACATTCGATTTTGCGTTGTATTATAAGTATCTCCGTCGAATACAACAGGACGCATCAACAGACGCTTTTTCAGTGTCACATCATAAATGGAAGGCTGCAATACCAAGCGGCGATGTGAGTTAAACATCTCCTTAGGCACCGGGACACGGGTTTTCAGATGGAAATAATTACCTTTGATTTCGATGTCCGTAGGTTCCGGAATCACTTTATCCTTCACTTTGGAAGTAATCGTTACCTCGTCCAGTTCGATGACGGCATCTTTCAATACCACATTCAGAATCTGCTTTCCTGCCACCTTCACCGTTTTGTCCTCATAACCGACACATGTAAACTTCAACGAGCCGTTTTTCTCAACCAATACACTGTAACGGCCATCCTCGTCGGACATTTCTATACGTTCGTCATTGACCGGATTCAGCACATTTACATTCGGAACACTTTTTCCCTGCGGGTTTGTGACATGCCCCTGCACACGGATCCGTTGGGCAGATACATTCATGCCGACTAACATCATCGCCACGAGAAGTATACCTGCTAATCTATCACGTTTCAAATTGATTTTCATTCTCTTTTCTGACTAGCTAATGTTCGTTATCGAATAATATAAACAAAAGATATCCCCAGTTTGACAGGTGCAATGGTGGTCTTACTATCGTTGACCGCACCCGGTTTCGGAGTACCCTTATCATACTTAAACTGACGGTAGCGCAACACACCCACTCCGGCAGTTGCTTCGATATTCCAATGATCGCCCAACACCCATGCATATCCATAGGTCAAACCTGCGGCGTATGCATCGCCTTTGTGATGCACATCTTTCACCATCATATTAAAATTATTCACGAAAGCGGTGATTCCAAGAAAATGACTCACCATCGGACGATTTAGCCAGTAACGAACTTCAGGCTGAAAATGCGTGAAAGTCGTTTTAAAGTTGTCTGTACTGATTGGGTTCGCAGCAATCCCCATGTTTAAGGAGACATGGCTACCCAATACAAATTCTGCTTCTACATTCGGACTGGCAGTCAGCCAACCTAATGCATTTGTCTTTACAGCCACCCGCTGTGCGTGCACATGTACACCACAACATAATAACAGAAATGATAATGCAGCAATTACCCTGCGACCATTTCTCATCACATATACCATCATTTATTTCCCACTAAATATTTCCCACTAATATTTACCCACAAAAAAAGGGCTTACTGTCCATTTTATATACTACTTGGACAGAAAGCCACAAAATTAGAAAAAATATAGTATTAAAAACGTTTAAACGCGCTTTTTTTGTTTTTTATTGCAACTATTTCCATCTTAGGCCATAATATATCATACTACGGACAAGATATACAATTTTTCTTTATTACAAATGAAACATCAGATACGCAACAATATAGGCTCCGGCGCAGCATCGGATTTTATCTTCTTATCGCCGATAACAACCGTACAGGGGGCAGAAGAAATAATATACCATTTTCCCCCTTTCTTTTCGAGCAATACATTGGCGGCATTGTCGGTCTGGATCATTATCCCGGGCGTAACCAATTGGGTTCCATTCCCTAAAAATAACGTCCGGTTTCCTGCATATTCATTGCTGATAACGGCATAATCCGCTCTCACTTTCATTCCCTGATAAGTAGCGGTTTGTGCGGCATCGGATAGAGAGAAGATATGATCTATACGTCCGTTTTTGCTTTTCACACAGATTCCGGCAAAGTCTTCTAAACCTACTCCTTCCGCATCAAAGTAAGAGACGGACTGAATAGCGGACGGTTCCTTTTTCGTGCTCGGTTCGTATATCGAAACAAAAGGACGATTCCATGCTTCTCCATGCTGGCGGGCAACAAATGTCAGCGTCGACTGCTCCTTTATATTATAGGGCATATTCGGTGTGCGGCTCAACCCTTCGGTCATTGGCGCCAAGGCCGTAAAGACTTCACGATCCGGTGCGCCTTTCATCCAAAGATTCATGTATATATCATCGCCATCCTTATCTTTCATATCAATGGTGAAAGTTGCCTTGACATCCTTATCGGTTGCAGCCACTTTCTTATCATATAAATAGGAATAAGCGTAAAGATGTGCACCTGCAAAGGAGAGTTCTTCCGTAGGCTGGAGATTCAGGTCGCTGCCATCTGCTGCCGTCAATGTCAAAGTCTGCCCAAGGTTATGATAGAAGTAATCGTGCATCTTATCGCCTCCTTTCTCTTTCCGGCTGCGGAATACATCGACATAATATCCTGTCTCCGCCCCGGTAGTGACAATACTCATCATACGGGTCTGATCCGCCCTGCTTTCCGGTTCGCGGAAATAAAGGTTACTGTAAGTGACGGACGTAAATGCTTTGCCCGGTTCCGCTGATGCCGGAAAACAGGAAAGCAACTCAAAAGAATGGTTACTTTTCATCACCGGATAGCTCGATATTCCATCCACACAAACTGTATTATGACTAGGAAATTGAGAATAATATTCTGCATAATCCAGTCCGCTGTACAGGAAAAGTCCGATACCTGCATCCGGTCCCAGTACATATCCTTTTCCGTAAAGTTCCATCGAAATACCGTTAGCGTGCATATGATTACCCTCACTGCCATTCAACGAAATCATCAAACTGTTGCGCGGATGCATACCGTTGCGCTGTACCAGCCACGACACATTGGGAGCATAAAATAAAGGAGAAACATAATCTTCTATCTTTCCCGGCTGCACTTTGGGATTTAGCGTCAGCGGTTTATCTTCAAAGAAAGAATTGACAGATACACGCACATTCTTCTTTTCTGTTTTATCATTTCCCAAATCCGGGTTCAGGCATTTCAGTAAAGCCGTGAAATAGCTTTCCTGTCCTTTCTTCCCGTTCGCCTGTGCATTCTGTATCATACGGATAAAGAAGTTCGTACTCAAATATCCCGGATGCGTATCTCCAAAGCCACAAATCATGCGGTTGGGAAACAGATATTGGGGAGTGGTTGCTACCGCTTTCGACAATACTGGCATTGCTTTCACCAAATCATATTGCAGATTCGTATCAAACTGATTCACAAAATTGGCATAATCATTGATCACCACACTGCTATATCCCGGACATTCAGCCCAAATTCCTGTATTGGTGTCGAAACCGTAATCCGCCAGTCGCGTCAGACTCCATTGGCGGATGCTGGAACGGTTCATCACATAGTCGATATAATATTCGCGTCCTTTTCCGTCGGCATATTCCTTATTGTCTTCCAATACCAATCCGACATTCATAATAAACCGTGCCTGTAACAAATTCCAATTGTTATGAGGTACACCGTTCGCAATGATATTATCCGCCCATTTCTTGAAAGCTCCGGCATAGATTTCCATTTTATCCGGGTAATTAGCCTTTAGGTAATTATATAGAAAATCATATAAAGGGACAACGATATGGAGTGCATCTTCATGGATTACCTCAAAAGAAGTCAGCCCTACCAATGTTTGCTGATGCCCGTGGTTCAAGTCGATGGGGACATTTCTATAATAAATCCCCGTCATATATGTATCAAAGACTCCTGCGGCAAGTTTGGCGAACTTCTCTTCATCCGTCATCCAATAAAGGAAAGCGGCATCACGGGCAATTCCCAGAATTTCGCAGTTCAGACTTTCGATATTCCTCCCGGTTTTGGATGGGTGTACACTCTCCATAGGACGGTCGGGAAGTGCATTATTGCAAAAAGTCACATTCCCGTCCGCATCATCATAAGGAACGATATCCGCCAATTTGGGGCGGCCGTGAGTAGCAGCCGTTCCACGGGTTCCTGTATAGCGCACAGTAGGATAAGGAGCCTTTTCACCACCTGCATGGTCGAACGTTTCACCTTTCACATATACTTCCGTGGCATGAGATTTCCAGTACATCGCCAAACGGGACAACAACCAAGATGGTTGAGCATCCGTCAGGTTTGTATATACTTCCGTCCGTTCCTTCAATTTATTGAAGACATCTTTCGCCCATTCTTCTTTTCTAATCAACTTCCATGTTTCCTGCTTTCCCGCCGGAGTGGCCAGTACCCGCGGATGCGCCTGCAGCATCGTTTCCGGCAAGGGAATCGCTTGTCCGGATGCACTGTTCAGAAAGGATAAAAAACACAGTCCCAGTAAAATTCGTCTCATACTTCAATTATCTTTTATTAGGTTTGATACCTAATTAAATACGAAGATAGAGATTTATTTACCTAAATCCTCCGTCAAAGATCGGTTTTATTTGCACAAGAGCATGCTGTTATTCCAAACAAAGAATTATATTTGCAAAAAACCTACTAACAATTCTGATACTTATGAAAATCTTATCTATCCATGATTTGGCTACAATCAGGAAGAGAGCAGAACACAAACTTTCATTACGTGAAGAGAGTAATGAAAAAGTGACCGAAAAGTGCTGCGGACTGGCGTCCGGCACACAGCATCTTCAGATTCTTATCTGCGGCGGTACAGGGTGCAAAGCCTCTTCCAGTCAAGGCATTACGGAACATCTCCGGACAGCCATCGAAAAGAACGGCATTGCCGACAAGGTAGAAGTCATCACAGTGGGCTGCTTCGGCTTCTGCGAAAAAGGTCCCATTGTGAAAATCATTCCCGACAATACATTCTACACACAGGTCACTCCCGAAGATGCGGAAGACATCATCACCGAACATATCATCGGCGGCCGGAAAATAGCAAGGCTGCTATACATAGATCCTAAAACGGAACAGACTGTCAGTGACTCCAAACACATGGATTTCTATCGGAAACAACTCCGTATCGCCCTGCGTAACTGTGGTTTTATTGATCCCGAAAACATCGAAGAATATATCGCCCGAGAGGGGTACTTCGCATTAGCCGATTGCCTGCTCAACAAACGACCGATGGATGTGATTGATATTATCAAACAGTCCGGTTTGCGCGGACGCGGCGGTGGCGGTTTTCCTACCGGATTGAAATGGGAGTTTGCCCACAAACAGAAATCAGATGTCAAATATGTGGTTTGTAATGCCGACGAGGGAGATCCGGGTGCGTTTATGGACCGTTCCATCATGGAGGGAGACCCTCATTCGATTGTAGAAGCGATGTGTGTCTGCGGTTATTCTATCGGTTCTTCCAAAGGATTGGTGTATATCCGTGCCGAATATCCGCTGGCTATCAACCGCCTGAAAACAGCTATCGGCCAGGCACGCCAATACGGGTTGCTGGGAGATCATATCTTAGGGACTGATTTTTGTTTCGATATAGAAATACGATATGGGGCAGGTGCATTCGTCTGCGGAGAAGAAACCGCCCTGATTCACTCCATGGAAGGAAAACGGGGTGAACCAACCCTCAAACCTCCCTTCCCTGCCGAATCCGGTTATTTGGGCAAGCCTACTAACGTAAACAATGTAGAGACGCTTGCCAACATCCCCATTATTTTGACGAAAGGTGCCGACTGGTTTGCAGCCATCGGAACGGAACGTTCCAAAGGAACGAAAGTATTCGCCCTTGCAGGAAAAATAAACAATGTCGGCCTGATTGAGGTACCGATGGGAACTACCCTCCGGGAAGTAATCTATGAAATCGGTGGCGGTATCAAAGGCGGAAAGAGGTTCAAGGCAGTGCAGACAGGCGGACCTTCGGGCGGTTGTCTGACAGAGAAACATCTGGATACTCCTATCGACTTCGATAATCTTCTGGCTGCCGGCTCTATGATGGGTTCGGGAGGTATGATTGTCATGGATGAAGACGATTGTATGGTATCGGTTGCCCGTTTCTACCTCGATTTCACCGTTGAAGAATCTTGCGGAAAATGTACGCCTTGCCGTATCGGCAACAAACGTCTGCTGGAACTGCTGAACAAGATAACGGAAGGAAGAGGTACGGAAAAAGACCTGGATACCCTCGCTACTTTGGGACAAGTAATTAAGGATACTGCTCTCTGCGGATTAGGGCAGACTTCTCCGAATCCTGTTCTATCAACACTGGACAATTTCTATAATGAATACGTGGAGCATGTGCGGGATAAAACCTGTCGCGCCAAGCAATGTAAATCACTGCTGACTTATACGATTAATCCGGAGCATTGCATCGGTTGTCATTTATGCGCCAAAAACTGTCCGGCTGATGCAATCGGCGGCTTAGTGCGAAAACCGCATGTAATCAATCCCGATAAATGTATCAAGTGCGGCATGTGCATGGCACGCTGCAAATTCAATGCTATTCTTGTCTGCTAAAATCTATTTACTATGGAAGAAAAACAAATTACTCTCCAGATAGACGGTCATTTCATCACTGTGCCCGAGGGAAGCACTATTCTTGAAGCCGCCATCAAAATCGGTATCAATATACCTACGCTGTGTCATATCGACCTGAAAGGAACTTGCATAAAAAATAATCCGGCTTCCTGCCGTATTTGTGTGGTTGAAGTGATGGGACGACGCAACCTGGCTCCTGCCTGCGCTACCCGTTGCACGGAGGGCATGGTAGTAAAAACCAGTACCCTGCGCGTAATGAATGCTCGCAAAGTGGTGGCTGAACTGATCCTTTCCGACCATCCTAATGACTGTCTCACTTGCCCTAAATGCGGTAACTGCGAACTTCAAACGTTGGCACTGCGTTTCAATATTCGCGAAATGCCTTTCAATGGTGGTGAGCTGTCCCCCCGTAAGCGGGAAATTACTGCTTCTATCGTCCGTAATATGGATAAATGCATCTTCTGCCGCCGTTGTGAAAGTGTTTGCAATGATGTACAGACTGTCGGAGCATTGGGAGCCATCCGTCGCGGCTTCAACACCACCATCGCTCCCGCTTTCGACCGAATGATGACGGAAAGTGAATGTACTTACTGCGGTCAGTGTGTGGCTGTCTGTCCCGTAGGCGCATTAACGGAACGTGACTACACCAACCGTCTGCTTGACGATCTGGCTAATCCGGACAAAGTAGTGATTGTGCAGACCGCACCTGCCGTACGGGCTGCCCTAGGTGAAGAATTCGGATTTCCTCCCGGCACTCTGGTAACCGGGAAAATGGTATATGCGCTTCGCGAACTGGGATTCGACTATGTATTTGACACGGATTTTGCAGCGGATCTTACCATTATGGAAGAAGGTTCTGAAATTCTGAACCGATTGACACGTTATCTCAACGGAGATAAATCCGTGCGGTTACCTATCCTGACCTCCTGTTGTCCGGCATGGGTCAACTTCTTCGAACATCATTTCCCAGATATGTTGGACATTCCGTCTACCGCCCGCTCCCCACAACAGATGTTCGGTTCCATCGCCAAATCCTATTGGGCGGAGAAAATGGGCATACCCAGAGAAAAGCTGGTAGTCGTATCTATCATGCCTTGTCTGGCTAAAAAGTACGAATGTGCCCGTGATGAGTTCAAAGTGAACGGTATCCCCGATGTCGACTATTCCATTTCCACCCGTGAGCTGGCACGACTGATTAAACGTGCCAATATCGGCTTCCCTCTCGTACTGGATAGCCCATTCGACAACCCGATGGGTGAATCGACAGGCGCCGGTGTCATTTTCGGAACAACAGGTGGCGTAATGGAAGCCGCTCTCCGTTCTGTCTATGAAATCTATACCGGAGAACCTCTGAAAAATGTAAATTTCGAACAAGTACGCGGACTAAGCGGTGTTCGTCGTGCTACTATTAACCTAAACGGATTTGAATTAAAAGTAGGCATCGCACACGGACTAGGCAACGCTCGTCATCTATTGGAAGATATACGGAACGGGCACAACGAATATCATGTCATCGAAATTATGGCTTGCCCCGGAGGCTGTATCGGTGGCGGCGGGCAGCCTTTGCATCACGGCAACTCGGAAATACTCTATGCACGCGCTAACGCACTTTACCGCGAAGACGCCAACAAACCTTTGCGCAAATCGCACGAGAATCCGTATATCAAGACATTATACGAGGATTATCTCGGCAAACCGCTGGGTGAGAAATCGGAAACTCTCCTGCATACGCATTATTTCAACAAAGCGATTGATTAACTTTTAAATGAAGAGTATTATGTCAGATATCAAACTAGCCTGTGACATGGCAGAGCAAATCAAAACGATCTGCGACAAACATGGAAATAACCCGGGCGAACTTATCAATATTTTGCATGAAGCACAGCATCTGCAAGGGTATTTACCCGAGGAGACGCAACGGATTATCGCTTCCAAACTCGGAATTCCCGTATCAAAAGTGTATGGTGTGGTCACTTTCTATACTTTCTTTACCATGACTCCCAAAGGGAAACATCCCATCTCTGTTTGTATGGGTACAGCCTGCTATGTACGTGGCTCTGAAAAATTGCTGGAAGAGTTCAAACGTGTATTGGGTATCGAAGTCGGTGATACCACCCCGGACGGAAAGTTCTCATTAGACTGTCTGCGTTGTGTAGGTGCCTGCGGACTGGCTCCGGTAGTGATGATCGGCGAAAAGGTGTACGGACGCCTGCAACCGGTAGATGTAAAGAAGATTATTGAAGAATTGGAATAAACGCTCAAACGTTTCTATATAAAAATTAAAGCGGCTGCTTTGATTTTTCAAAACAGTCGCTTTTACAAATTTCAAATAACACTAAAAAAAAGCGGAGAGAACGAGATTCGAACTCGTGATACCCTTTAGGGGTATACACGCTTTCCAGGCGTGCCTCTTCAACCACTCGAGCACCTCTCCTTGTTCGGGGCGCAAAAGTACAGGAAGTTTCCGTAACTCGCAAATATTTGAGAAGAATAATGCAATATTTTTTATATTCAGACTTTTATTGAAAAGATTTATACATCTACTTATTTAAATTCAAGGTAATATATTCGAATAGGGAGAGAAATAAAAAAAAGTCCTGCCATGATAATATGTCATGTAGGACTTTTTTATTGCCTTAAGTTTTTTGGGCGGAGAGACAGGGATTCGAACCCCGGGTACCTCGCAGTACAACGGTTTTCAAGACCGCCGCAATCGACCACTCTGCCACCTCTCCAAAACCTCTTTATCAGAAGTGCTTTTCGTTAAAAGCAGTGCAAAGGTACAACTCTTTTTTTGATACGCAAATATTTTTAGGACAAAATTTACGAAAAATAAAATCAGGGCAGAAAATAAAGCTGGCAAAACAACTTTATAGTCCGTTACTAATTAATTCTCATTTTCCTTTGCATATTTACATTTTATGCATATCTTCGCCTCGTTTTCACAACAAAATAAACAATAAGCGAAAAAGCAGTATGGGAAGTATATTTAAGACTAGTATTATTTTTTTATGCCTACTCACACACACTCTTCTATCAGTAGGTAGTACCCCTAAAAAAGACCTCGACCAGATTCTGGTCATCAGCGCTTATGCAGACTCCAATCCCTGGAGCAACAGCTTCATCACTCCGATTGTCACCATGGCTTCACAAGACAGCACCATAGGAGCATATACTATATATCTGAATATGTTCGCATTGCAAAACGCCAAAGAGGTGGATAAATTCGAAGCAAGTATCTGCGAGATGTTACCTTCGTCTCCTCCCAAAATGGTGGTATTTGTGGGGAATGCCAGTTTCGTTTTCTGCGACAACCTCAATAAGATATGGCCGGACATTCCTATGTTGCTATGTGGCGAGCGGGATTATACAGGTCCGGACAGCGTTATCATTCAGGCTCATGCACTGGCTCCGCAACAGCGTATACCTATCAGCGACCTACAAAAGACGATGAACTTGACCATGTTGTACGCCAATCTGTATATCGAAGAGAATCTGCAACTCATGAAGCAGCTCATTCCGCAAATGAATAAAGTCATTTATATCGGTGATGGTACATACACATGCCAGCAGAACGATTATGACCTTTCCGCAACGATCAGGAAGAAGCATCCGGACTTGGAATATCAGTTTATTTCTGCAGAAAACACCTCTACCGACAGTCTTTTCACCATTCTCCGCAAACAGAATCCTCTCACTACCGGATTTTTGTTTTCTTCCTGGTTACGAAAAAAAGACTATGAAGAAAATCTTGTAATGACCAGTAACTCCCATCGTATTATCGCCACCTCATCCGTACCTCTTTTTTCATTCAGAAGAGTAGGTATTCAGGAAGAAGGAGGAATTATCGGTGGCTATATCTATGATGAAAAAGAGTATATTAACCGGATGTTAACCACCATCAAAGAGATTATCCACGGAAAACAACCCCGTTATATCCCTATCTATAATGCCGGAAATGCTACTCCCGTATTCAATTATCAGTCATTACTCCACCGCAAACTCGATCCAAAAAATTGTCCCAAAAATACAATTTTCTATGACGCACCTCCCACTTTGTGGGAGAAATACGAATATGCGATCATCGGAACAAGCTGCCTGTTCATTCTGCTGCTGTTAGGCTTCCAATATTACCGAGTACGCACACTCGAAAGAATGAAGCGTGTCCAGCACAAAGCATTAGAAAGCACTGGCAAGTATTATAACATTATCAATAGTATGCCAATTCTTTACATGGCGGAAGAACTTATAAAAGATGAGGACGGACGGATTGTAGACACAATATATATAGACGTAAACCAACATTTCGAGAAGAGATTTTTCGAAAAACAGAAAGTTATCGGTAAGCGGGGAAGCGAAATATTTCCGGAATCACTGCCGCAGTTTCTACATTTCATGAATATCTCCCTGGCAGAAAAACGTTCCATCACTTTTTCCTACTATTATAAAGAGATCGACACTTTTTATGACATAGTAGTAAATGCCAGTGACGACGGACGATTCATGCATATATTCTGTATGGACAGCACAGAGTTGCACCATGCCCAGATGCAAATGCGTTCTATCAACCACAAGTTATCCATGGCACTCGATATTGCCAATATCATCCCATGGAAATGGGATTTAAAGACACATACCATACAGTATGATGTAAACAGAACCGCCGTCACCGGCAATGAGAATACAGAAATAAGTGATGAACAGCTTTATATATCCGACGAACAGTATTTTACAAAAATACATAAAGAAGACCTTCCCAAGGTAAAAGAAGCCTATGCAAGCCTAATCACCAAACATACTAGAAAAGCAAAGGTGGAATACCGTATCATCAAAGAAGTGGACGGTGTGAACCATACTGACTGGATAGAGGCACAGGTAGCTGTAGAAAGTTATGACGAAAACGGACAGCCACTCACTTTAGTAGGTTCCTCGCTGACCATTACCGACCGGAAGAGCATGGAAAACGATTTGATTTCCGCTAAAAACCGCGCTGAAGAGTCCAATCGACTCAAATCTGCTTTCCTTGCCAACATGAGCCACGAGATCCGCACACCGCTCAATGCAATTGTCGGTTTCTCCGGAATACTGGCTTCCACCGAGGAAGAAGAAGAGAAACGGGAATATGTCAGCATCATCGAAAATAACAATACCCTGCTTTTACAACTTATCAGTGACATCCTTGATCTCTCAAAGATTGAAGCCGGTACCATGGAGTTTGCCTACACAGACTTTGAACTGAACGGTGTAATGACCGAGCTGGAAAGTTCATTACGCCTGAAACTGTCCCCCGACAAACAAGTCACACTCACTCTCGAAACTCCGTTACCGGAATGTTATATTCATGCCGAACGCAACCGCATTTCACAGATTATCATTAATCTGGTAACAAACGCCATCAAATTTACAGAAACAGGTAACATTCGTATAGGCTACCAAATACGTGATAACAAACAGCTCTATTTCTATGTGACTGATACCGGCTGCGGCATTTCGGAAGACAAGCAAGAAAGTGTATTCGGACGCTTTGTCAAACTGAACACTTTCGCACAAGGAACAGGACTGGGACTTTCGATTTGCCAAACTCTTGTTCAGCAAATGGGAGGTGAAATCAGTGTATGCTCAACCCCCGGAGAGGGTTCCACTTTTTGGTTCACCCTCCCCTACCGTCCCGCGCTCGAAGCTCCGCAGCAGGAAGTAACAACAGAACCGGTAAAGATAAAGAAGCAAAAAATCACGATCCTGGTGGCGGAAGACCATGGAAGTAATTACCGTCTGATAGAATCCATTCTTAAAAAGGACTACAATTTACTACATGCCTGGAATGGAGAGGAAGCAGTAAGCCTATTTAGAGAACATAACCCGCAGCTCATCCTGATGGATATCAACATGCCCGTGATGGATGGATACGAGGCAACCAAAGAGATACGGAAATACTCCAAACGGGTTCCCATCATAGCCGTCACCGCCTTTGCCTATGCTTCGGACGAGCAGAGAGTGATGGAAAACGGATTTGACGCTTATATGCCCAAGCCCATCAATGCCAATCAACTGAAAGGGCAAATCACCTCCATACTGATGAAACATATCACTTTTATGTAGACCGGAAATAATCGTTTCGTACAGTCGGGGAAAGGTCATTTCCAAAGAATAGCAATATCTAGGTATTTTATGTTGAAAAGCATAAAATAGAGCATATTTATGCTGATTATATGAAAAATGATTGTAACTTTGTGCGCTCTAAAGAAAAGGATAACTACAACCTCTAATTTTATCATTTATGGAATTAAACAAGATCTTTAAAGACGGTCTTTGGAGCACTGAAATCAACGTCAGAGATTTCGTAAGTCATAACATCACTCCGTATTATGGAGATGCTTCTTTCCTCGAAGGACCTACTGAACGCACAAAAGCCGTGTGGAACCGCTGCCTCGAAGCACTGGCAGAAGAAAGAGCCAATAATGGGGTACGCTCACTGGATAATGTCACCGTCTCAACCATCACTTCTCATAAAGCCGGATACATCGACAAAGAAAACGAACTGATTGTCGGCTTACAGACAGACGAGCTTCTGAAACGTGCCATCAAACCTTTCGGAGGTATCAATGTAGTGAGCAAAGCCTGCCACGAAAACGGTGTAGAGGTGGACGACCGCGTAAAAGATATCTTCACCCACTACCGCAAGACACACAACGACGGAGTATTCGACGTATATACCGAAGAAATCCGCTCGTTCCGTTCTTTGGGATTCCTCACCGGACTTCCTGACAACTACGCCCGCGGACGTATCATCGGCGACTACCGCCGCATGGCCCTCTATGGTATCGACCGACTGATTGAAGCCAAAAAAGAAGACTTACGCAACCTCACCGGTCCGATGACCGACGCCCGTATCCGCCTGCGCGAAGAAGTGGCAGAACAAATCAAGGCGTTGAAAGACATGAAGGTAATGGGCGAATACTACGGACTCGATTTGAGCCGTCCCGCTTACACGGCACAAGAAGCCGTACAATGGGTTTACATGGCATACCTTGCTGCCGTAAAAGAACAAGACGGCGCTGCCATGTCACTGGGTAACGTCTCTTCGTTCCTCGACATTTATATGGAATATGAATTGAGCAAAGGAACCATCACCGAATCTTTTGCACAGGAGCTGATCGACCAGTTTGTCATCAAACTGCGTATGGTGCGCCACCTGCGTATGCAATCCTACAACGATATCTTTGCGGGTGACCCGACATGGGTAACCGAATCTCTGGGCGGACGCCTCAACGACGGACGTACCAAGGTGACAAAGACTTCATTCCGCTTCCTGCAAACACTGTACAACCTCGGCCCTTCACCGGAACCGAACCTGACCGTACTATGGAGCCCGGAACTGCCGGAAGGATTCAAGGAATTCTGTGCTAAAGTTTCCATCGACACTTCATCCATCCAATACGAAAACGACGACTTGATGCGCGAAGTACGCCAGTCGGACGACTATGGAATTGCCTGCTGCGTATCTTACCAGGAAATCGGTAAACAAATCCAGTTCTTCGGCGCACGCTGCAATCTTGCGAAAGCCCTGTTGCTCGCCATCAACGGCGGACGTTGTGAAAACACCGGTACAGTTATGGTGAAAAACATTCCCGTATTGACCAGTGATACGCTGAAATTTGAGGAAGTAATGGACAACTACAAGAAAGTATTGACCGAAATCGCCCGTGTTTACAACGAAGCGATGAACATCATCCATTATATGCATGATAAGTATTACTACGAGAAAGCCCAAATGGCACTTGTAGATACCAACCCACGCATTAATCTTGCTTACGGTGTAGCCGGACTTTCTATCGCACTCGATTCACTGTCGGCCATCAAATATGCCAAAGTAACCGCACGTCGCAACGACATCGGTCTCACTGAAGGCTTCGACATCGAAGGCGAATTCCCTTGCTTCGGTAATGACAACGACAAGGTAGACCATCTGGGTGTTGACCTGGTATATTTCTTCAGCGAAGAACTGAAGAAACTTCCGGTTTACAAGAATGCCCGTCCGACTCTTTCATTGCTGACTATCACTTCCAACGTGATGTATGGCAAGAAGACAGGTGCTACTCCCGACGGACGTGCCAAAGGCGTCGCTTTTGCTCCGGGAGCCAACCCGATGCACGGACGCGACAAGAACGGTGCCATCGCTTCCTTGAGTTCCGTAGCGAAATTACGTTACCGCGATTCACAGGACGGTATCAGTAACACTTTCTCTATCGTTCCTAAATCATTGGGAGCTACTGCGGAAGACCGCATCGAGAATCTGGTTACCATGATGGACGGTTACTTCACCAAAGGTGCTCACCACCTGAATGTAAACGTTCTGAACCGTGATATGCTGTATGATGCCATGGAACATCCGGAAAAATACCCGCAGCTTACCATCCGTGTTTCCGGTTATGCCGTAAACTTCGTGAAGTTGAGCCGCGAACATCAATTGGAGGTTATCAGCCGTAGCTTCCACGAACGTATGTAACAATCTATTTACTCTATATGACGATAAACGTACATTCATACGAAAGTATGGGAACATTCGACGGGCCGGGCTTACGGCTCGTCGTTTTTCTTCAAGGTTGCAACTTCCGTTGCCTGTATTGCGCCAATCCCGACACGATAGCCGGCAAAGGAGGCACGCCTACCCCACCGGAAGAGATTGTCCGCATGGCAATGAGCCAGCGTCCTTTCTTCGGAAAGCGTGGAGGAGTTACTTTCTCCGGAGGAGAACCGACGTTTCAGGCAAAGGCACTCGTCCCACTGGTTCGTGAGCTGAAAGAGAAAGGAATTCATGTGTGCATAGACAGCAACGGCGGCATTTGGAACGAAGATGTAGAAGAGCTTTTCCGTCTGACCGATCTTGTATTGCTAGATATTAAAGAATTCAATCCTGCACGCCATCAGGCACTGACCGGAAGAAGTAACGAGCAAACCATCCGCACGGCAGCATGGCTGGAAGAAAACAAGAAACCTTTCTGGCTGCGTTATGTATTAGTGCCCGGCTACAGCGATTTCGAGGAAGACATCCGCCGTTTAGGAGAGGCTCTGGGAAAATACAAAATGATTCAACGGGTGGAAGTGTTGCCTTACCATACATTGGGCGTACACAAGTACGAAGCTATGGAACAAGAATACAAACTGAAAGACGTAAAAGAAAATACCCCCGAACAACTTGAACAAGCTGCGGAGGTATTTAAAGAGTATTTCACTACTGTGGTGGTAAACTAATCATTTACCACACAGTATTATAATTCATTTAATTTGCAAATATCATTCTGTATCTTTGAGATCTCTTGATATTCTTCATAAGCAAGAGACTCCTTTAATATATTTTGTTCAAAATCCACTCCTGTTCCTTCGCACAATTTTTTCCCTATAGAAACCAAATAATTATACAGGCAGTGCCCCCGAACATACAAATAGGCGTTCTCTTTCTGTAAGCCAAAGCGCGAGTACTGTTCCATTTCATTTTCCAGACAAAAATCAGTCTTATCTTTCCAATCAGCTACAGCATTTTGCAACAACATCTTCAATCGCCGCAATAGCTTACTTCCGTTGTCCAGTTCATCATCCTTTTGATATTGCAAAGAGATACATCGCTTAAAAGCATCCCGGCCAAAATCCTTTAAGCCTTTTCTTTCTTCATAAAGCATAAAAAGCAAAGACTCGTAAATGATTGCAGAATAATTACTCAAAAATGCCACAAAATTAAAATCATTCCTTCCCGTGTGAGATTCAAACGAAACTTGCAAACGGGAAGAAAAAGCATAATGATTTTCCCAAGAATAAGTATAAGTCTGCAAAATACCTTTTTCGACAGAAATATCTTCACCAAGTAAATATCTCAAATCACTATCAATACAAATAAAAAAACGTTGATTCAGATTATCTTTATATTTCAGACATTGGGTACAACCAGTCGACAAATTTCCATTTTCATTGACTGTTGCAGGATAAAATTTATACCGTCCCGGACGATACTTTGCCAAAAGCATTCTCCAAAAATCAATATCATCCACATCTTCTACATGAACAACAGAATTCACCTTTAATGATTTAGCAGTACCGGCTAAATATCTAGCCGCTCTTTTATAAAAATCGTCTTTATTTGCCGGCATTATCAATCCCCTCCAAGTCTTCCATGAAAACGATTTTATCTTCCCAGCCATTGACAAATATACTAGGTGAATGAGTGGTTAGAATCAGTTGACAGTGGGGATTCATTTTTCGAAGCATTACAATAAGTTGTTCTTGCCAGCTAATATGCAAAGATATTTCAGGTTCATCCATTAATAAGATATTAGGTTTCTCTTCCTGAAGAAAAACAGTTGTCAAAATCAGAAGCATCTGTTTCTCACCTGAAGAAAGCTGCTCTAATTGCACGCTTTCACCTTGAACATATATCGCCCCACCATCAGAATCGCCAATTCCCTTCCCCTCACTATCGCAAAGTCGTTCTTGAGTACCTACTACCCTAAACACCAAATTATTACTGATAGGATCTATCATGATCTCCTTATTTGTTTCAGCAAATAATGTATTGATCCTCTTAAAAAAATGATCGATCCGTTCTTTTATAATAGGAGCTTTATCGGGAAAGTTAAGCATCTTCATACGATAATCAAAAAATGAAGTTCCCTCTCCATTCTGATTGACTACCCGTTTCAGGTCTTGCAGCAAAACACTTTCAGTCTTTTTCTTTACATTCGATGGGACATCAAATGATCTTATATAAGTCACAGGAATATTTATATCATTCCCTTTCAACTCTGCTGCCAAATTCGTTTTCGTCTTCTTAGCACTGTAATAATCATAAATTAAATTCAGCAAAGTGGTTTTTCCACATCCGTTAATACCCACAAGGATATTCACGTCCTTATTGACTTTTTTCCAGTCAACATCCATTCTTCCCCACATTTTCCGAACGGCAAAACTTTCTATGTATTTTAGTACTGCTTCCATAAAACAAATTTTAGACTACAAATCTACATTTTTTTTTCAGTCCAACCAATTATTCAAATACAAAGAGGATGCTTTTTATTAAAAGCATCCTCTTTTAGCTACTCATTTCAGTCTATCACTCCGTACGCCAAAGTTTTTTCACCATGTCTCTGCTTTCACCTCGAAGCAGGGACATTCTTTTATCCGCTCCCAGGGGTCAACAATTCCATTATAATTGGTGTCAGGACTCAAGTCCCGGTGACCGACCACCTTTGCATCCGGATAACGCTGCAACAGTTCATGCACCAGGCGATGCAGCGCCTCTTTTTGGCGGGAAGTGCGCGTATCCGCTGCCTTTCCGTTCTCATCCAGCCCGCCTTCATAGCACACCCCTAAACTAATCGCATTAAAACCGCGTGCATGAGCACCCACCGTATCTTCATCCCTCATCAGCTCTATCTGTCCCGACTTACGGATATAATAATGATACCCCCAACACGAAAAGCCCCGAAAGCGATGGGCAGTGTCCACATCCTTTGCCGTGAAATCGCGATCGATACGGGTAGCAGAGCAGTGAATCACAATCAGACTAATCTTTCTCATCGTCCTTCTCCCTTTCCGTCGTTTTCACATTACACACTTCCTTATGGGTAGCATTGAAGCGCACCTCTCTCACAATTCTGTTCCGCTTTCTTTTTCCGAAGAAAGGAACAAGAAACATGATTACATCCAAAATCTTAGTTACAATTTCTTTCATTTGATCCAATATTAAAGTTATCATGCTGCCGGATCCGGAGCTTCTCCGCTTCCACCACCGTCTGAACCACCACCGGAACCTTTGTCATCGTCTTCTCCTTCATTACCGCTACCGCCCGTTTGGGCCACCGCACGCGTCGTTACCTGCTGATAGCTAAGGATCTTCGTGATGTCCGCCAGCGTCTTTCCGGGACGGAAAATAATATGGGCAGCCGTAATCAGCGAACTTGAAAACTCCTTGACCGACACAGCTCCTTCACTGTTCAACCCGATCTGCAAACTGCCCAAATCACCCAGCCGGACTATTCTTCCCGCTTTCAACGCACGCTTCGCCTCATAAAGAATACCCGAAATGGCGGCACGCACATCTGTCTCCGTACAGGTAGACCGACTGCTGATTCCCTCGCACAACTCTTCAAAATCCAACTCTCCCGAAGCCTGTGCCTGCGCGTAATACTTTGCCGGCTCATCCTTTCTGGCAGGATTCTTGCGCGGCACTACTGAATAAGTTACTGTCATTGCCATAATAAAATAATTTTAAGATTTCACATATTTCGAACGCGTTCCCTATTTGTTAACGACATAAAGATAACACATTTTCCACCCTCCGGATTCCCCAACGAAGTTTCCTGATATTCTATGAATAATAATGACGTTATTCTTTTAATAAACCATTAATTTTCAGTAACTTTATAGCATAAATCAAACATCATTCATCATGTATTATCCGGACCAGCCGTTTCATATCCGCACTTATAAAAAGTCGGAACTAGCTCATCTTTACAACCCCAACGTATGTCTCAAAGTAGCCTTACAAATACTACGTCGTTGGATTGTCTACAACCTTCCGCTCCTGCAAGAACTCGAACAAGAAGGCTATCGTGCCCGCAACCGCCTTCTCTCTCCCCTGCAAGTGGCAACGATCATACGCTATTTGGGAGAACCCTAGGAACTTTATCAAAAAAACGAAAAGTTCCATTCTATTATTTTACAAACAAATTTCTTTGCAACCGCAAATTTAAAAGAACAAACCAACATGGATCATTTTACCATCTTTCAAGACTTTTACCGCGTCATAGCTGAAATGACAGAAGAAGAAATCGTATCGGCCATCAGCAACGGCACATACCGGGAAACAGTGGAGGACGTGCGCCGAATCTTCGCGGAACAAGGCGAGAAAGCCGCCAACGAAAAGAAAATAGAACTACCGGAAATCACCTTTTCAGCCAACTACCGGGGAGGACGTTCAAATGCAACTCTCGTCAAGTACCTGGGATACATCGTGATAGACATCGACCACCAAGAACAGGAAACATTGGCACGCATCCTCGCGCTGGCAAAAAAGTGTGTCCACACCCGCATCGCTTTCATCAGTCCCAAAGGAATGGGACTGAAAATCGTGGTACGTGTATGCCGGCCGGACGGGACGTTGCCCGAAACGATTCAGGAAATTGAAGATTTCCATCATGCCGCTTATCATAAAATCGCTTCCTTTTATGCCCAGCTCTGCGGAGTCGAGGTCGACACTTCCGGGCAGGATGTCAGCCGCACTTGCCTGTTCTCTTACGATCCGGATATTTATTTCAATCCCGATGCCACAGCTGTCATTGTGGAACAGCCACCGATGTTCTTCAAGTCTCAAAAGAAGAAAAAGGCATCCGGCAAAAAGAAAAAGACGACAGCACCAGACAACAATCCACTCACCGAACAAGTGGCACTCAACTACCATTCCTCGCACGCTTCCTTAATGGTGACTCTGAACTATTATCACAATAAATCCGAAAAGTACGTCACCGGCAACCGGAACAACTACCTGCATTGCCTGGCTTGTATGTACAATCGCTACGGCGTCCCCCAGGAAGAGGCTGCAGCTTTTATCAAGAGCCAGTTCACAGATCTTCCCGCGGATGAAATGGACGCACTGATCGGGAGTGCTTACGGACACAACGAGGAATTCGACACCCGCAAGCTGAATAGTACGCAGAAGCGAATGTTACAGATTGAGCAACATATCAAAGAAAATTACGATACACGCTACAACGAAGTGCTTCATATCATGGAATATCGCAGAAGGAAAACGGACACGGAGCAGCCGGAACCTTTCCATATTCTCGACGAAATGATGGAAAACAGCATTTGGATGGAAATGAACGAACTGGGCTATTCGTGCACCGTCAAGACGATTCAGAATCTGATCTACTCCGACTTCAGCAGCACCTACCATCCTATTCGCGAGTATTTAGACTCGCTGCCTGAATGGGACGGAACAGATTATATCGGTATCCTTGCCAACAGCGTGCAGACTAGTCACCAGAAGTTTTGGGCGGAATGTCTGGAACGTTATTTGGTGGGAATGTGCGCTGCCGCCACACAAGACGATGTGGTGAACCACACTGTTTTGTTGCTTTGCAGCGAAATACAGAACATCGGAAAGACTACGTTTATCAATAACCTGCTGCCGCCCGAATTGCGCGCCTATCTTTCTACCGGTCTTATCAACCCGAACAACAAGGATGATCTGGCCAAAATAGCGCAGGCGATGCTTATCAATCTGGATGAGTTTGAAGGGATGAGCGGACGGGAACTGAATATCTTCAAGGATTTGGTTACCCGCAAAGTAATCAGCATCCGCCTGCCATACGCGCGGCGTTCGCAGAACTTTCCTCACACGGCTTCTTTTGCCGGCACATGCAATTACCAGGAAGTGCTTCACGACACCACAGGTAACCGCCGTTTTCTCTGCTTTCATGTCAACTCGATGGAGTTTATCAAAATAAACTATGCGCAGTTGTATGCACAAATCAAGTATCTGCTCAACAAGCCGGGGTATCAGTATTGGTTCACCCAGTCGGAAAACTCACGGATTGAAGAGAACAACGAGGATTTCATTTTCCACTCACCGCAAGAAGAACTGGTGTTGACACATATCCGCAAACCGGAACGCTTCGAAAAGGTGCATTATCTGACGGTCACCGAAATTGCAGAATTGATTCGCGAACGGACGGGGTATCAATATTCTAACGGAGCCAAAGTACAACTGGGAAAAGTGATGTCCAAACACGGCTTCGAATTTCATAAGGGAAAAAACGGGAGAAGATACACTGTATTCATTATTGATACGGAACAGGTGAAATCAAACAGGCTATATGAATAAGATTTCATCTCCTTCGCACGCAAAAAGGTGAAGGTTGGTGAGGGTGCTTTTGCTACTTTTCATTTTTATATTTCTTATTTCTATTCTTCTATTTTCTTCTAAAAAAAAATACGAATGTTAGAAATTGACCCTCACCTACCCTCACCCTTTTCCTTTTTCTTCCTCAAAAAAACGGTGGGAAATTTGAAAAAGACAGTTATCTTTTTCAAATTTCCCACCATGTTTTTTTAATCTGAATCGAAGTTATACTCCTAGCACAATACTAGCATCAATATTCAGCTTTTTACTTATTTCACGAGCCACTTTCAATGTCGGCTCACATTTTCCGGAAATGTAGTCACTAAGACGCGAAGGACTAACTCCTATCAGTTGTGATAGTGATTTCTGATTGAGCCCCATTTCGTACATACGAAGCTTCAGAACATCCACAAGCGAAGGTTCTCCCAAAGAAAAGTGTTCCTCTGAATAATCGGCAACAAGATTAGAAAGAAGTTCCAACTCGATGCTGTTAGGGTCATTCAAAGGAGTATTATCCTTCACTAACGGAAGAAGCTCCTCCACTCTCTTTACAGCCCATTCATACTGGGTTTGTTTTTCTATCTTTGTCATATTTTCCAATATTAGCACAATCTATTTTATCATATTCTTTATGAGTACCAATAAAGCGAATATATACAAACTTTACAGTGAACTTAACCACTACTACCAAGCGATAATTATTCCCTTTAACATTGAAAACATAATGCTGGTTACCTACACTGTCGGCACTATTAAAGGTCTTCTTTATATCAGCGAAACAAGTCCATTCACTTTTCTTTACTATAGTAGCCCATTCTTGCAAAGCAACTTTTGAATCGGGATGCTCCTCTGCATATTCTCTTAACGCTTGTTCTGTAAATATTCTCATTAGTTACTTACTTATCATGCAACAAAAATAAGAATATAATTCCAATTTTCAAAACTATATTCCAATATTTGAAATTATGGATAAAAAATTCGCTTCTTATAAAGACATAGAGAATTCGATCCTACAACCTAACGCATTCATGATGCGATAGAAGGTAGAAACCTTAGGCTCTGTCTGACCACTTTCCACTCTTGAAATATAAGAACGGTCGGAACCGATACGCCGGGCTAACTCTGCTTGAGTGATCTTAGCCTTTTTCCTTGCGTCTCCGATAATTTGCCCGGTGTAGAAAGCATACGCTTTTTCTTCTGCTTCCGCACGAGTAACAGTTCCTTCCTTACCAAAACGCTCATCTATTAATGCGCTGACGTTAAAGAATTCCTCATTTGTTTTTGCTTCCATAATACTCCTTTCTTAATATCTTTGCTTTTTCAATTTCTTTCTTTGGGGTCTTTTCTGTTTTCTTTTGGAATCCGTTAAAGAGTATCACAATACGTCCTTCATCGAAACAAAAGAATATTCTATATATATTACTCTGGTACTCAATACGAAGTTCATAAAGTCCTTCTTCTATAAACTTCAAAGGTATTCTGTCCTGCGTTTGCAATAGCATTAATACATATAATATCTTATCTTGGGTGCCAGTATCCAGACTATCAAAGAACTCTTTGAAATATCCTTATGCTATTATTTCTCTTTTCATACTACAAATATACGAATTGTTGTTCAACTATACAACAATCGTCTTTTTATTTTATATTATTTTTCCTCAAATTCTCCGGCACGCTCTTTCTTCTCATAAGACACCAGCGTCTCTACACTAAGCGTTTTCCCGTTCTTAGGGCTTATCACATCTACAACGCTTGCTAACGCACGAAAAGTCTGTTCGCAATTTGCTATTCCGTCATACGTCAACCTACCCCGATTGATGGCATCGAGCACAACAGAGACATATTGCTTCGGATTTCCCCGATACTCGATGATGACAGGCGTGAGATGCGACACCTCTCGAATCAGCTGACTGACGAGTCTTTTTTTGGTCGAGCAGCTCCATTAATTTTTCACTATGCACATTGATTTGTGCGGTTACTTCACGAAGTTCATCTTTCAATGAACACAATAATTCATCATTACATAAATTTTCCATAAAACATTATTAAAAAATGAATATAAAAAAGCCATTCCGGAAAGAGCAATCATTACTTACTTCCCGGAATGGTGGCTAATACCTCGAAAACAAAGACTTTTTTTCTAACCTAATGTACTCACTTTAGCTTACCTCTTTTGATTTTGCATTCCAAACTAACAAAGCAAACAACACCGAAAGCAAAGCAGCACCAATCCAAAACCAATTGATATAGGTGAAGTCATAAACATCAACTCCATTTTGAACGGTCTTTTGACCTTCTATTAATATACCGCTCATCACATCTTGCAATCCGGCACCAATATAACTGGCAATACCGACTACTCCCAATGCAGCACCCGAAGCATTACGGGGAGCAATATCCACTGCCATCAAACCACCCAGAAAACAGATCAAAACTCCGATTCCTAAACCGAAAAGTACCATTGCCAACACGTCTATCCAAAAATGAACTCCTGGAACTAAGAGAAACAGACAGAGAGCTATTACATTCACCAATCCGAAAATTAACGCAGGAACATTGCGACGTCCACCAAACAACTTATCAGAAATAACACCTGAAAACATAGTACCGATTATGCCACAGACCGGACAAATAGAAATGATAAAACTGGCATCCAATGTGGAGTAACCCTTTTGGGCTTCCAAATAAAAAACGCCCCAACTATTTATAGCATAACGACTGATATACATAAAAGCACTCGAAAGAGCCAGTATCCAGATGGCAGGCATCAGCAATACCTGACGCTGTGCTTTATTAAAATCAGCCGTTTCAGTTTCACTCATTTCTTTTTTCTGTTTGGAAACATTCACCGAAGGGAATCCCATGCTTTCGGGAGTATCATGGAAGAACTTCCAGACGATCAACGCTCCTATCAATCCCACTATACCGGCCCCGAAGAAACCGTAACGCCAGCCCAGCACACTGACGATGGAGGCAATAATCAGAAAGGTCAACGCTTCACCGATGTTGTGGCTGGCAGACCAGAAGCCATAATAGGAACCCCGTTCCTTATCCGAGAACCAACGGGAAAGTCCCACTACACAAGAGGCGGCTCCCATAGACTGGAACCATCCGCTAATTCCCCAAAGTATGGCAAACAGGAGGAACGAATTAGTAAAACCTAAACAAAGGTTGACCAAAGCCGTGACTAGCAAACCGGTAGTCATAAAGCGGTTGATATTGCTACGGTCGGCCAGAAAACCATTTGTGAATTTGCCGAGGGCATAGGTGAAAAACAGTACGGAACCAATTATGCCGAGTTCAGTTTCAGAGAAAATTCCTTCATCTACGATGGGCTTCTTCACGACATTCAGACTAAGGCGGCAAACATAGTACATACCGTAACCGAAAGTAGCTGAAAGGAAAGTAGACCATTTCAGGTATTTAAGGCGACGGGCATCGGAATGAAGATGCTGCGAGTCGGATGAAGACAAAGCTTCCCCGTTACAAGGTCTCGGTGAAGAGACCTTGTAAAAGTTTATAAGTTGTTTCAACATGTCTGACCGTTTAAGGATGGAGATTCTTTTTCTTCAGATATTCGAGAAGTTCACGAGGCCTGTCTGTTTGGATAAGACGGATGTCCTGCCGGACGATCCAGCCCCAGCTCTGTTCGTACTTCTGCTCCTCCACTGCCTTGTCATCATCATGTACGCCGCACAGCTCGGGCCACATGGCATTTACAAAGACTTCGGCCCCACTGTCACGGACTTTTTTAATCAAGCGCAGTGTTTCTTCGGAATCCTTACTAAATACCAGTTCGAAAACAGTGGGTTTGAGATTCCGGATATAGCCGTCAATGATGGTCTCTGCTTCGGGATTGTCCAGATTGACAACAGGCATAAATGTCATTTTCTGAAGTACATCTCCATGCTCGCTTGCTACCTTTTCATACGGAAAATCAGACTTGATAATGCATTGATGAGCAGTACCCGTTTTTTCCAGAATCTGATAGGCCTCCTGAAAATAGTCATATCCTTTGTCTACATTGACCAGAATCTTTCCTTTGCACAGGTTCATCACCTCTTCCAGAGTTGGAATGAGGTGGGCGGTCTTATGCCCGGCCCCGTTTTTCAAACGGAATTTCTTCAGTTCTGCCAGGGTATAATCCTGTGGTAATCCTTTTCCGGTGGTTGTACGGTCTATCTTTTTATCGTGCATCAGGATTAAGTGCCCGTCTTTGGTTTTCTTCAGATCTATTTCAACCATATCCACTCCCATCTCAATGCAGTTTTTGATGGCTTGCAGGGAGTTTTCGGGAGCATTACGCCAGTCAGCACGGTGTGAAACAACCAGAACCGACTGCCCGTCAATGTTCTGAAGTGCCTTACTCACATTTTCGTCTGATTGTTGTGCGCATGAGATAAGGGCGCACAATACCAACAGACAACTACATAAAAATCTATTCTTTGTCATTCTATTTTTTTCTTTGATTGATATTGGTTATTAGGGTTGCACAGGTCCGTCCTCTATCTTACGGATGGCATGATTGGAATAATCTGCTACATACAATGTACCGTCGGGACCGAACTGGCAACCCTCCGGATTATTGAATTCTGCCTGTGAAGCGATTCCGTCCACCATGCCTGCTTTATTCTGTCCGGCATAGGTTGAAACTTCGCCATCGGGAGTGATCATCCTGATACAATGGTTTCCCCTGTCGGCTACATAGAAATTGCCATCTTCGCCGACATTGCCTTGTGAAGGTTCGTTAAACTTGGCAGAAGCACCTGTCCCATCGGCATATCCTGTCACTCCGAAAGAGCCGGCTAGCAATTTCACGCCACTAAATTCTCCTGTTGCGAGATCATAACTTGCCTTGTATATCACATGATTCTTACGTGAAACAATATAAGCGGTCGTGCCCGACTTATCAAATGCAATTCCATTGATATTCCCCTTACTCGCAGCCGCTCCCGAAGCATCCGGGAGTTGGAACTTAGGAATAAAGCTCGTTCCGTCATACTGATATATCCATGAGCCGGAATGATAGCCGATGAAAACATCGCCTGTCTTCGGGTGTACTTTCACGGCTGTGATACCTCCCTGCTCCCACAATGAAGTCAGGTTTTCGAACTTATTCCCGTTCCGGGTCATTGTACCGAATCCCATAATTCCGTCTGCATTATTATCATTGGCTATATACATCGTATTCTCGTCCAACGAGAAGTCGATAGCCCGCATTCGCTGTACCAATGAGCTTTCCGAAGCCTTCAACAGGGTGGTCAGTTGGTTGTTTCTTGCCACTCGGATGCACGCCATATCATCTGCCAAACTCGCTCCGTCTTCAACAATATACAATGCTTCGTCTTTTCCCCACGCCAAATAGCGGGGTTTTGACAAGGTAGCTACAGAAAAAGCTCCGTCTGTCTCACCACTGCCTTTTCCCCCTAAATAGGTAGACACGACCTGATTGGATACATAAGTGAAATTCTGGTCATAAATCAAGATCTGCGCATTGGGTCTCTCACCGAGGATGACTCTGACTGTTCCCGAGCTCGTACCTTTCTGCACTTCGGCTGTGATGACTTCATTAGTGACTGTTTTCACCACTGTTTCTTTTCCGTTTATTGTTACCTTGACATGATTGGGATCTGTGCCAAAGTTGGTTCCGTTCAAAGTGAGCAACGTATTTCGTCCGCCCGTGACAGGGGAGAAATCTGTCACTTCCGCTTTCTGCTTCTGCGGTTGGCCGTCATCGCTGCAAGCATAAAACACGATGAACATGATAAATAATGCCGCTAACGGGCCTCTCTTTACTATATAATTAGTTGTTTTCATATTTTTTATCTGCTATAATTCAACTTCATTTCCATATCACTTTGCAACTTCCGGATGAGACGTCGGGCGACAGACGTAGGGGCCGGATATCTGCTTGATTTTACGTTTGGTATTGTTATCCTCCAAGATGTAGACATAGTATTCGTCACCTCCCGGCAATACCCGGACAACAATATGCCCTTGCTTGCTTTTCATCTTTTCCGTATTCTTGCCGATGACTATTTCAGCGGCAGGATGCAGATTAGTAGCAAATACATCTCTCTTTTCGGGATACAATTGTTTGGAAAGCATCCGTTCCAATGTAGAATGATTGGGATGCAGGGCATCACTTGCCTGAATGATAAACACACGGGGAGACAGAGTTGAAATAAAAGCATCATTGGTGGCATTGTTGTATCCGTGATGATTCACGCAACACACCTCCGTGCACCCCACGACAGGAGCCATCGGCGTTTCTACATCATGAAACAGGCTTCTTCCCGGTTTCGGATAGCCGGTCACATCTCCTCCGGTATAATACGAAAAGTTGCCATACGTGATTTTTAGCGCACAACTCAATGTATTCTCTTGCGGAATATCATACTTTTCCAGTATACTAAAATCGGGAAACAGGTATTTCGTCTCGTGGTCCTTTCCTGTCCACAGCCAGCCATTGGCATAGATGTTATACACTTTGAAATTCCCGGTATAACGGATGGAATCATGCAAAAGCTTGAATTGATTCTCCACTCCCGGACGGAATTGTTCGACATTGATCCTACGTTTCGTAAAATGCAAAAAATTAAAATAATTCTTTATCATTTTATCTTCTGTATCAACCAGGAATTTATAATCCGGAAATCCTCTGTCCACCAGTGTACTTATCTGTAGATTCTCTGCCACCGTTATTATTCCGGTATTATAATACCTGCCCGATTCGTTCTTCGTCTTGAGCACACCTCCCATGTGATCGCTATGGAAATGGGTTATCAACGCATAGTCCAGCTTCTGATTTTGCACAGGTGCCACCGCCTTGATATAATCCACTATCCATTCGCCGGGAGTACGGCTAGCATTGGGTCTGGGTGATACGTGCCGGGGGATACCGGCTTTGTTCTCTCCTGCATCTATCAGCATCGTGGTGCCGTCGGGAAGAATGAGATAGGCACATTCTCCACAGCCTGTATTGATGTGGTGAATATCCATATATCCTTCCTCCCATGCAGACAACACCTCTCCTACTTTCTGTGCGAAAGAGGCTATGGAGAGAAAACATAAAAGCAGTACAATTATTGTTTTCTTTATTTTCATCTGGGTTGTTATACTTATTAGTTTTTCATAACAGCATACAATTATATCACATTAGTAGCCGGGATTTTGAGGGAACTTATCCGGATTATCACGCAAGGTCACTTCACTATTGGGAATCGGGAACAATAGATCGTCTTTATCTATGATAATCCCAATCTTGGAGAGTTCATTGATCGCATTTCCCGAACGGATAAGGTCAAACCAGCGTTGCATCTCCATCGGGAATTCCAAACGTCGTTCGAGGAAGATGGCGTCCCGGAAAGTATCCTGATCGAAAAGTTGATTGCCCGTATATGCTCCGGCAGCGTAAGAACGTGTTCTGACATCATTCAATGCCAATAATGCCGGACTGGTTGCAGAATTGTCGAAAGAAACTTCATTGCAAGCTTCGGCATACATTAACAATACATCCGCCCAACGAAGTATTGGAGTATTGTAACCGTATTGTTCTAACGAACTTTGAATATCGGCATATTTCACCAACAGATTATTATCGGTATTGGTACCTTTCATACTTCGCATCAAATCAGCGCGACGGTCGGTAGAATTATAAATACACTTAGCGGTATTAGTTAGTTTAAAGACTTCGTTCAAGTCCGCCTGATTAGAGTAATACGTCAAAGCATTACGTCCCTCTCCTGCAATATCTTTGTTGAAAATGACTTCAAACAGGATTTCTTTATTCATAGTTTGCGGTGACCAGCCGGTGTAATTCTTGAAATCAGAGGCTGAACTTCCCTGTATCGGTGCCGTGCTGAATACATTGGCAATATCGGGTAATAATGTATGTGTGCCGGTATTATCCGTATTTATAAGTTCGCCCAGTGTCTGTTTGGCAGCTTGCCATTTCTTCTCCTGCAGATATACTTTGCCTAACAAGGCTTTGGCAGCCAAAGAAGTGGCACGTCCGGAGTTTTTTCCAGTGAACACTTTTGACAGGTTATTCGCATCCGAGGCAAATAGCAAATCAGTCTCGATGGCTGCATATATATCAGTCACTTTGTTGCGTTCACACTCTGCCACTTCTGTAGCTGTCAGCGGAGTGAGAATCAGCGGGGCATCTCCCCAGAAACGAACAATATTGAAGTAGCACAAGGCCCGCAGAAAACGTGCTTCGGCTTCGTACTGGGCTTTCAGCTTGCTATCTTTCACTACGTCAATATGATAAATCACATTATTGCAGCGGTATATCGTTTCGTATGTCTTTTGCCATACACGACGAAAAATTTGATTGTCAGACTGTGCCGTAAATATTTTAATGCTATATTCACGTCCGGCATTTCCTCCGGTATTGGAAAACGAACTCAAATCGTCAGAACGAACATCTGTCATCAGTACCATATTGTTTTGATACATGGCACTTGTCTGTAAGTTAGCATAGGCAGCCGTAAGCGCATATTCTATGTCCTCTTTATTTTTATAAAAGTTCCCGGTGGTTCCGATGTTTCCTTGGGGTTTCTCATCCAAAAAATCGCTGCATCCCGATAATGAGAATAGGGTAACCGTTATGATACACAGATTGGTTAATATGGTTTTCATATCTTTCATTTGTATTTTTATTTTACAGACTAAAGTTAATTCCAATCACGAAACTTTTTGATAATGGATAGGTACCATAATCAACTCCCTGCATGATAGGGCTGGAATTAGTGCTGACTTCAGGATTATATCCACTATATTTCGTAAATGTAAATGGATTGAAAGCCGAACCGTAGATGCGGAGATTGCTTATTCCCATTCGTTTCAGTAAATATTTGGGGAGTGTATACCCCAATGTAATTTCACGGATACGCATATACGAGCCATCCTCAATGTGCCAAGTAGAAATTACGGAGTTCATTCCTGTCGCACTACGGTTTGCTTTATATACACTGCCACTGCCTGGGTTATCTTTCGACTGCCAACGGTCTCTTGCAATAACAAGCTGATTGGCATTTCCTTCCATATTAGCCAAATAACGGCGATTGATGTTTGCTATTTCATTTCCATAAACTCCTTGCAGAGAGAAGCTAACGTCGAATGACCGGTATCGTAATGAGGTAGAGTAACCATAAGTAAAATCGGGCATATAATTTCCGGTTATCTGCTTATCATCAGCATTAATTGTATCATCATTTCCGAATTTCTTAAATCGGAAATCTCCAGGCTGTGCATTGGGAACTATGATACCATTGGCTATGTCTGTCTCTATCTCAGCTTGGTTCTTATACACACCATCGGTGACGTAGGTATAATAATTGCCGATAGGCTCCCCTACTTTGGTGATGAAGTCAATCACGCTATTCGCCTGCGTTACCATCTCTGTCGCACCTCCCAAAGATTTCACCTTATTACGGTTCATGGCATAATTAAAGCTATTGGTCCAGCGCACTTTTCCAAGTTTGAGATTGGTTCCTAAAGTAATCTCAAGTCCTTTATTCTCTACTTTTCCGATATTCTGAAGAATAGTCGAGAAACCGGAAGCCTCCATAACAGGCACGTCCAGCAACATATCAGAGGTCATACCTTTATAAATATCCACTTCAATATTCAACCAGTTGAGCAGACCGATCTCAACACCCAAATTCACTTGCGATGTTTTCTCCCAACTAAGATTGGGATTGCCATAAGTATTTTCTTTCGAGCCGATACTATACACTCCTCCAAATACGTAGTTATCTCCATTCACAATACCGTAAGAAGCATAATTACCAATACTCATATTTCCTGTTTCTCCCCAGCTCGCACGAAGTTTCAGGTTAGTCAACCAGGAAGATGTCGGCTTCATGAATTCCTCTTCTGTTACATACCATGCTCCGGACACGGATGGAAAATATCCCCAACGATTGTTTTCTCCGAAACGGGAAGAACCGTCGGCACGAATAGTGGCCGAAAATATATATTTGTCGGCGTAGCTATATTGAGCACGCGCAATGCCGGAAAGCAATGACCAGGCTTCTTTATTCGAATCGTATTTAGTGGCTGTAGAATTAGCAGGTATTGTATGCACCAGGTCATTCATAGGAAGATCGGTAGCCGTTATCCGGTTAGCGTTACTTTGATAACGTTGGGCTGTCCATCCGGCTAGTGCGCTGATGTTATGCAATTTATTTATCTTCTTCTGATAATTTAATGTATTCTCCCAGACCCAAGTATATTTATTTTTAGTACGCGATTCTGCAGTCGGGTTGGATGGCGGAGTACGGTTTGTCGAATTAGGTAAAGCTGCCGGACGGTAGTAGTCGCGTACATAATTATTATAATTCCAGCTACCCTGCATTTTGTAGTTCAATCCTTTCAGAATTTCATATTCCATGTATGCGGTTCCCAACATTTGTATGGAAGTCATTTGGTCTTTAATAAGAGTAGCTACAGCTACCGGATTATTCAGTTTGGATTGTCCGTAGGTAGTGTTATTATGTTCATAATTAAATTCACCGTTTTCATCGTAAATCGGATAAATAGGAGCTGCTCCTAATGCTAATGACAGCACTCCGTCGTCTCCATATCGTCCTTCAGTATTCACCAGATTATAAATATTCCGGGTTAAATTAATATTTCCCCCGAATTTCCAACGATTATAATTCACATCCACTTTAGCACGGAACCCCATCTTTGTAAAATCGGAATTAATAACAATACCTTCTTCATTCTGATAGTTTCCAGAGAGCATATATTTTATATTTTTATTACCTCCACTAACAGACAAGTTATGCTTCGTGATGAAACCTGTGCGCAATACGGCGTCCTGCCAATCTGTGTCCACCAGTCCTTGTTCACCGTTGACATAAGGTAGTATTTCCGGTGGAAGCATCCAGCCTTGATTTTCTACCATACTCCCAGTTTTCAGATTGTTCCAACGTTCCAAATTCGTTGCATACGGGTTATATAAATCCGTTTTTCCGGCTGTCCGCAATTGGTCATAATAGGTATTGTTGTGACCGTCGAATACGAGTTGAGCATATTCATAAGCATTGAGCACATCGATTTTATCGGTCACCATCTGCGCACCTGCATAACCGTTGTATTTCACAACCGGCTTTCCCTCTTTTCCTTGTTTCGTGGTGATGATGACAACGCCATTGCTTCCTCGCGAACCGTAAATAGCAGCAGCCGAAGCATCTTTCAGCACTTCGATAGATTCAATATCAGATGTCTCGATGGATGCCAATGGGCTGACCGTGATACCGGTAGCGTCTCCTGTATCGTCACTCAACGGTACTCCGTCAATAACATACAACGGAGAACTTCCGGCAGTTACTGTTCCTACCCCACGCACTTTGACTTCAAAACCTGCACCCGGTGTACCATTGGGTTGAGTGATTTGCACACCTGCCATACGCCCGACCAATGCCTGTTCGATACTTGTTGCCGCAACGTCTGCAATATCCGACGCACGGATGGAGGAAATGGCGGTGGATACGTCTCTCTTTCTCTGAACTCCATAACCAACCACCACTACTTCATCAATCATCTTACTATCTTCTACCAATGTCACTTTACCGGTATTTTGGCTTTTAACAGGAAGAGTGACTGTCCGATAGCCGATATAGGAAATGGTTAAGGTAGCCGATTCGGGAACATTCATCAATGAATAATATCCGTCAATATTGGTGATCGTACCGTTATTCTCTCCTTTCACCTGAACGCTGGCTCCGATGATGGGTTCTCCTTTTTCATCAACCACGATTCCTGTCACTTTCTTTGTCTCCTGTTTCTTCGATGACTTACGAACTAAAACAAGCACATTCTCCTTTTCCTGCTTATAAGTCAAATCCATTCCGTTCAATAGTTGTTTCATCGTTTGCTCTACCGTTGCGTTCTTCACATTCAGAGATACTTTCCGATCTAACTCGGGAAGACTTTCACTGTAGAAAAATTTGTAATTGCTTACTTGCTCAATCTTCTTTAAGGAGGCTCTTAAAGACAAATCTTTCAAATTAACCGTTATTTGAGAATAAGCGGCAAAAGAGATGCTTAGGAACAATAGCAGGCATACAGCCCGTAGCGTTCTCCAGTTCTTACTTCTCTCCCCATGGGTTTGAGGGAGATTTACAAGGTGTTTTCTGTTTTTCATATATCCAAACTTTTAAGTTGTTTGATAGGTATACAGACTGCTATATCCTCCCGTCCAAGCGCCTATCAATCTTTAACTCTTATTAACCAAATCAATCCAGAGAATAAAAAAGCCATTCCTTAGAAGTGAAATTCCGAAATGGCTTTTATTATTATTTGAGATAATACTTATCTATGTTATTTCTCCTTTAAAACAATCACCGAACCATCCATCTCATAATAGAAAGGAGAAGTTAGCATCAGAATATTCAAAGCATTCTGTATACCGCCACCCGGAATAGTTCCCGTGAAATATTCTTTAGGTAATTTGCCGGAATCGAAACGAATCTCTACATCATAAATACGTGAAAGTGTCTTCATTATATTTTCCAAAGATTCTTTCTCGAAATAGATGTTTCCTTTCGTCCATTCGATGTAATCATCCGGGTGCACCTGGGTGGTCGTTATCCTATGGGTGGTTTTGTTATATTCTATTTTATCGCCAGGCTTCATGATGTGCGAGATTTCTTGTGCATAGATGCCGACTTTTCCTTCCAACAGAACGACTGTCACGTCTTTAGCATCTTCATAGGCAGATACATTGAAGGAAGTACCAAGTACTTTCACTTCCAAATCGCCAATTTGTACGACAAAGGGATGTTTCTCATCATGGGCTACTTTAAAATAGGCTTCACCATTCAGTTGCACGCGGCGAACTTTTTCTCCGAAATTATTCAGATAACTTAATTGGGAAGCTGAATTGAGTACAACATTTGTTCCGTCCGGTAGCTCAATGGTTGCTTTATCTCCTTTGGCTGCTTTCACAATAAAGGGTGTTTCTGCCGTTGGAGAAGAATCTAAAAGATAATAGGTGAAAAAAGCGACACAGACAGGCAATAAAATGGCAGCAACCCATTTCCAAGGAATGATACGGAGGGTTCGCACTTTCTTGTTCAGAGATTCATCTTTCTCTTGAATTTGTTCTAGTCTTTGAATTCCTTCTTTTTCCCCACCTTCTTCTTGACCTAAAGTCTCTTCTTTGATCCGGGCAAAAAGCTTATCACGCAACACGGGGTTCATGGAAGAATCCGATCTCTCAAACTCTTGTTCCCACCAATCGTGCAATTGACGGTCATTCTTTATCCAGTCTGACAGTTCTTTTATCTCGATATCCGTGATCGTTTCTTCGAAATATTTTTCAATTAGCTCTTTATAATGTGTCTTATCCATCTTTTCACTTATTTACAAGTATACATTTTCATCCTACTTCTCATCCAAAAACAAGTATTACTATTACATTTCATTAACAAAAAAGGCCAACAAAAGGGTAACTACCTTATCATAATGCTTCATCAACTGTTCACGCATAAATTTCACAGCCAAAGATAATTGGGTAGCAACCGTACTTTCGGAAATTCCCATGATTTCGGCTATCTCTTTATTTGTGTAATTCTGTCTTTTGCTCAAAATGAATATTTTCTTCCGTTGCGCAGGCAGTTCTTCGGCAAGAGAATCGATATACTCATTCAAAAAGCGCAGATCAATATTCTCTTCTGTCTGTGAATCACGGTCTACGCTACTTTTCATCAGATATTCATTGTAAACATACTCTATGGTCTGGCGCTGGTACATATTCATCAATAAGTTTTTGGCAATCGTGCAGAGAAAAGAGATAAACGAGGAAGCCGGATCTACTTTTTCACGCACTTCCCATATACGAATGAAAGTAGATTGCACCACTTCTTCGGCCATATATTGATTGCCGGAAGAGAGTCGCATAATGAAATTGTACAGTTTGCCACTATACATAGTATACAATCTTTCGAATGCTTGAAAGGAACCGCCTTTTAAGTCAATTAATAAAAGTTTTTCATCTGTAGAATCTACCATATCTTAGAATTTTGCAACAAAGGTATGCAGCCATAGGTCATAAACAGGTGACAATATTATTAATATTTTCTCAATTATCCGACTTTTCGGGAAGAAAAAGATAGTAAATAGCAAATAGTAACGCCATCCGGTCAGGATAATGACGCTATCCAATCGGGATAGTGACGGTATCCGAACCGGATGGCGTTACTATATTTAGTGAGGTAATTCGTACTAATAAGTCAGACGAACACCTGCTTGTATGTTGAAGTTAAACGGATTCTCTTTACGTACAGTTTGTATGTCGGAACCATCATTGAAATAATAAGCAACACCCGGTTCCACATAGATACCCAAACGCTTCGTTGCATTGATCTGTGCACCTACACCACCGGATACCGAGAACTGCAAAGGCTTCACTGTTTCTTTTTCAGAGCCAAGCTTTCCATAAACGCATTTCTCAACCATACCTCCGCCGGAGACATAAAGAGTGACAAGTTTCTTATCCAGGAAGTTCCAGTTGGCACGCAACGGAATACCGATATAATGTAGTTTCTGCTCTATCTGTTGCTCTTCACCTGCCAGTTTTGCATCCGAAGAAAGCAGTGTATAAGTCAATCCTGTCTCAAGAGAGAATCCCTTAGCTAAACCTTTACGAACAGACAATCCGAAAGAAATAGGTTGATGATGTTTAATATCAACCACCTGTTTTGCCTGACGCAGGTAAGGTACTCCATCTTCAAAAACCAACGTCTGGTCATTAGGAATTGTCTCCATCAAACCGTTGGAAACAGAAAACATACTCACACGGGACATATAGGCATGAGATCCGGCACCTACTTCTGTCGAAGCACCTCCTGAATTTCCTACCGAAAGTCCCATTGACCATGTTCCCTTTTGAGAAGATCTTTTTTCTGTCGGAATATGAAGTTTGTCTTTACCGGAGGGGCGGCGCGGTCTGTTATTCAATCGCTCTGCATCTTGTGACTGTCCCTGACTGACATTTATATTTTCTACCTGCTTCGGTTCATCTTCTACATTTTCAGTCTCTCCTTTCCCTTTTACATTCTTATCCTCCTCACTCAAAGAGTCCTCTCCATTTCCTGTTGAAGGTTTATTTTCATTACCGATCCCTAATGGATCTACACCTGTTTTCTGCTCCGTATGATTCCTGTTGACTTTCGCCAAACGGTCTACGCGAGCTACCGGCCGTAAGACAGGTTCCACAGCAGTTCCCTGCATATCCGGTTGTTGCACACCCGGCAATGCATCGGGCGTGGAAGCCAATGCAGGAGTTTGTATATGACGTATTTCATCCGCAGCAGGTGTCCCTAGAAAATACAGACTTACTGACGAAACGACAGCTAATATTATAACAGCTGCAGCAGCCATCATCCATTTTCGATAAGGATATATTTTCTTCTCCACAGGAGGCATAAGTTCTTTCTCCAGTTGTTCCCAACCGGAAGCAGGTGTCGGCTCGGAATAATCCGCGAGCTTCTCCTTCAACTTATTCATCCACAATTCTTTCTCTTCCATCTCTATCTATCCATTATGCGTTATCCATTCTTTTACTCTTTTTGCTAATACACTCTTTGCACGAAACAGTTGCGAAGCCGAAGATTTTTCATTGATACCTAATACTTGTGCGATTTCTTTATGCGATTTGTCTTCAAATGTATAAAGGTTGAACACGGTACGATACCCGGCGGGTAATTCTTCAATAAACTGCATCAGTACTTTTTGTGGAATCGCTTCCACATCGGAAGCATCCGGCTCTTCATACTCTTCGGGCAACTCTTCCAAAGGTGCCGACTGATTGATTACATCATTCTTCCGAAGATACTGCAAAGCAGTGTTGACCATCACCCGCTCCATCCAGGCCCGCAAGGAACCCTCACCCCTCCAGGTGAACTTATCGAACGAATCGAATATCTTTAAAAAACCGTCGTGAAGCAGATCCTGGGCTGTATCCCGGTCGCCGGTATAACGTAGACAGATGCCAAGCATACGCCCCGCATACTGTTCATACAGTTCCTTGCGGGCCCGGTTATTACCCAGCCTACATTGTTCCGACAACTCTATTTCTTCCATTCTCTTATACACGTGTTTACCTTATAAATGCAGCAAAGATAGAAATACTGCACAGAGAGAACAACTCTTTTATCACTTTTGTTTCTTTAACAGATCCGAATGCAATATTTTCTATCCCCTTGCATTTTTACTACAGAAAACATAAATATTATAAAATCTAAAACCTAGTAAGTATATGAAGAAATTTAAATTCATTGCCTTTATCTTTGCTATTATGACTACCATGCCGATTCTCCAGTCATGCTTGGACGACGATGACAGTTCGTCCGACCTTCTGGTTATCAGCACCATTAATATGATTAGCCAGGATAGCAAGGAATTTTATTTCACTTTGGATAATGGAAAAAAGATGTATCCCAGCAATTCACAAGGATGGAGCAATAAAGATTGGGTGGAGGGACAACGAGCTTTTGTGATATTCAATGAGCTGGAAGAGCCTGTAAATGGATACGACCTTAATATTCAGGTGAAAGGTATCAATCCAATCTTAACCAAAGACATCGTCACAATGGGTGAAGATGACAACGACGAAGAGAAAATCGGAGATGATAAGATCAACACGACTTATATGTGGATCAATAAGGATAATAAATATCTGACGATTGAATTCCAATATTACGGAACACATAGTGAAGATAAAAAACATTTCCTGAATCTGGTGATTAACGACAAAGAAGAGACAGTTTCCACTGCTGACGAAGACAATGCAGAGGACGAATATATTAATCTGGAATTCCGTCATAACAGTGAAGGAGATTATCCTCAACGTTTGGGTGAAGGATATGTGTCTTTCAAACTGGATAAAATAAAAGAGCGGATGGAAGGAAAAAAGGGATTGAGAATTCGTGTTAACACCTTATATAGTGGGGTGAAAACTTATGAAGTAAAATTTCCTTAGATTACTAATCTAATATGAACATGCGAAACACACTCTTTTTTAATATAATATATTAATTACGCAAGAGGGGGCGGTAGTTGTGAAACTGCCGCCCTTTACCTATAAAATCATATACACACCTGCATCTTTTCCATTCATACGCCCAGTCAAGAATGCTCCTGATTATATGGTTAGAAATCATTCCTGCCACATTAGAAAAGATAAGCAGGAATTCTCTAATTCACTATAACAAACATTGTATGGCCTGCAAAGTAAGCATTTCTTTAGGGACCGCTGCCTTTATTTCTTCTTTCAGGACGCACAGCAGGCTGTGACGAATAAAATCTCTATTTGTCACCAGCACCACTTGTCGCGTAGGCCGGGGGATAGCAAATGGACGCACTAACTGTCGCTGTTCTTCTGTCAATTGCGCCACTGCCAGTTCGGGAATAAAAGTGATGCCTTTTCCGCTTTCTACCATTCGCATAAAAGTTTCCATACTTCCCAGACGATAAGCTATCTGGCTGACCTTCACCGCCTCCATCTGACAAAAACGGACAAGTTGGTCACGGAAGCAATGTCCTTCGTCCAGGAGCCAAAGATGTTCACCTGTTATATCGGAAGTACGGATCACTTCATGCTTGAAAGAGGGCTCTTTCCTTGATACATATGCGTAGAATTGCTCATAGAAAAGAGTTTCTTCTGTCAGGAATGTGTCTTCTAATTTACTGGCAATAATCCCTGCGTCCAAATCTCCGGCGTGCAAAGCTTGCTGAATATCCTGTGTTTTCATTTCTGTGACACGAATATCCAGTTCCGGGTATTTTTCCATTAGTTGAGGGAAAAAGCGGGGAAGCAAATAAGGAGCAATAGTTGGCAATACTCCCAAGCGGAATACACCGGACAATGACTGTTTATCTTCACTGATTATTTCTTTTACTTGGGCTGCCTGTGCCAGAATCACACGAGCCTGATCTATCACTTTCCGCCCGATGGCTGTCGGACAAACGGGCTGTACCGTTCTATCGAATAGTTTTACTCCCAGTTCATCTTCCAGTTTCTGAATCATGGCACTCAAAGTGGGTTGCGTCACACGGCAATATTCGGCTGCCCGTGCAAAATGCCTGAACTGGTCTACAGCCAGTATATATTCTAATTGTTGTATCGTCATCTATCAAATCATATTAAGTTATAGATTTCATCTATGCAAAGATAGAAATTTTCAGTTTGACAACAAGCATTTTCCGCCTTATCTTTGCAGTACAGAAAAAAAGAAAACGAATATAAATCATTAAAAACAAATAGAATATGAAAACTTTAGAATTTATCAAATTGAACGAATCGGGAGCAAACAACGTAGTAGCATCTTTGCAACAACTATTAGCAGACTTCCAAGTATATTACACCAATCTCCGCGGGTTCCACTGGAATATCAAGGGACATAATTTCTTTGTTCTCCACAGTCAATTCGAAAAGATGTATGATGACACAGCTGAAAAGGTGGATGAAATTGCAGAACGTATCTTAATGTTAGGTGGCACTCCGGCCAATAAGTTCAGTGATTATCTGAAAGTGGCAGGCATCAATGAAGTAGATAAAGTGAGTAACGGAGATGAAGCATTGAATAGTATCCTTCAGTCTATCAGCTATCTGATTGGTGAAGAACGTAAGATCTTGTCCATCGCTTCTCAAGCCGGAGATGAAGTTACCGTTTCGATGATGAGCGATTATCTGAAAGAACAGGAGAAGTTGGTTTGGATGTTGGTTGCCTATAATAACAAGTAAAATTTAAATAAAAGGTTTAGGTTTTAAGTCAAAAAGAGAGGATATTCCCATAAAAAGGTATATTCTCTCTTTTTTGCATTTCTTCTCTCCAGAATTAAAAACATTCCTCAAAGAGTTTCTGCATTTGTGGGTATTTGCCATCTGTATCTTCGACTTCCATACGTAGTTTTATCATTTCCTTTTTCATTTGTTTAATGATAGGGGCATATTCTTTCTCATTGTACACATTATGATCTTCTTTCGGATCTTTTTGTAAATCATAAAAGTCCCATACCGGTTTAGTCGCTCTCTCCTGCCCGTCCGTCATATCTAATGGATCACCATAATAGAAAACAAGCTTATAACGTTCGTTACGAATCCCCATATGAGCAGGACGAATAGTGTGGTGCGTCCAATAACGATAATAAAAACTCCTACGCCAATCATCCGGTGTCCGCCCGCAAAGATTATCCACGAAGCTGCGTCCCTGCATTCCTCCTGACGGGTTCACTCCGGCAAATTGTGCCAACGTCGGAGCAAAATCGATATTTAAAATCAAATCTTTCACTCGCTTTCCGGACGGGAGCCTCTTCGGATAACGAATCACAAACGGCATGCGGGCTGCTTCCTCATAAAACATACGTTTATCGAAAAATCCATGCTCTCCCAAAAAGTAACCTTGATCGGAAACATATACCACAATCGTATTATCCGCTATCCCCATATCATCCAAAGCCTGCAAAAGTTTACCTATATTATCATCCACCGTAGCTCCGCAACGCAGATAATCTCTGATATATTTCTGATAGATAGTTTTACGGGCTGCCGCACGTTGCATACCTTGAGTAGAAAAAGGCAATCCGGGATAACGGCACCACCATTTGTCAGGATCGGCAGAAGCCAGTTCCCATCTTCTTCCTATTTCTTCCAATTTTTGTCCGATGAATCCTCTTCCATTAGTTTCCGGTCCCCAATCCATCAGATTCTCGGGCTCGGGAAATACGATTCCGTCGTACAGATGCTCCATCCTAGTTGGATAATCATACGGTTCATGGGTAGCTTTAAAATGGCAACACATCAGAAACGGCTGCTTCTTCTCCCTGGCTTTCATCCATTCTATCGCTTTCTCCGTCACAATATCGGTAGAGAATCCCTGCACACACTCACCGAAATTACGATTGCCCGGCCACGGATCGGAACTATTGATAAACAACGGATCGCGATATACTCCTTGATCGTAAAAAATTGAATAATAATCAAATCCTTGCGGCTGGGATTTTAAATGCCATTTACCGACCAAGCCTGTTTGATAGCCTGCCTGCTTCAAGATAGTAGCAATGGTAGGCAACGAAGTGTCCAACGAATCGGCTAATGTATAGACACCGTTTTTATGGCTATAAGCTCCTGTCAGAATAGAAGCGCGACTTGGCGATGAAATAGAATTTGTACAGAAACAATTATCCAGCACCACTCCCTCGGAAGCTAAACGACGAATATTGGGATTATGCGCATAATCAGCCAATATTCCTCCATAAATTCCCCATGCTTGCGCTGTATGGTCATCACTTAGGATGAAGAGAATATTCGGACGTTCGTCCCCTGCTATTTTTATATCTGTCTGAGCACATATTTTTCCGTTCATACAGGCAGCCAGCACGCCCAGCACAGACAATGAAATTTTTTTGTCCATAATGTATTTTAGTCCAATTTAAAAGTATATTTCGCAATCAGAAACGAAATCGAATAAATAAAAACTACTTTTTTATACTAAATTACCCCCTTGTTACAATATCCGTAACAAGGGGGAATCATATTTCAAATGTTTTAACTCATATTGTTTTTTTGTTACAATTTTATCATCTCCCCTACAAACTCAAAGCCCATAGTAAGTGCCGGAGATGAAGCACTCTCCGCTATATTAAGTACTCCCTTAATTGTATACTTTTGGGTCGCTTCATCGTATTGAATAGTAAATGATCCCGGATTCGAAAGATCTACTTGCTTGTCTTTATCAACCCCCGTAAATCCTACCGCTCGGATGTCTGCCTTGGAATACTCACCGGGAAGTAAAACCGTCGTATTTAGCGCTATTCTAAGAGTATTATTTGTAGTATTTCTATCAAATAAAATCAACAGTAAATAATCGGTTTGAATTTGATATCTTGCCATTATAGATTCGAAAAACAGATCTGTATCGGGCGTATCTTTTGCCTCTATTCTGAGTTCTGTTGAAACTCCACTGCCGTCATTCGCTATTATTTCAATAACAGCCGTACCGGAGGCCAAAACCTCAATGATACCATTCTCCAATGAAATGACCTCATCGCCTTCCTTCAAATTATAAGATACAGATTTATCCTCCACATTATCCGGCAATACAACAAGGGTAGCATTCAAATCGTAAGTATCACCGACTACCAAGTCCAGAACTCCCATTCCATCCGCTACAATAATTTCTTCCACTCTTACCTGATAATCTACGGCTACTCTGTATTTGGATTGAAATCGTGCTATATTTGCATTATCTACCAGAGTGACCGTCAGTTCTGCTTCACCAGAGGCAATACCCGTAATTACTCCTTCACGGTTTACTGTGAAAACGTCCTCGTTACTTGAGCCAAACCGAAATGAGTATTCCTCCAGATTACCAGCATTATCCGGAATAACGCTAACACGCAGAGCAGTGGTAATTCCTACTTCATCAAAAACAATATCCCCCTCTTCGGTTATATACTCATTTTCGACAGAAATCCCGGTAACAGGGTTTTCCACCACCTCTACCTGACTAATTTCATCGTCATCACCGCAAGCCGCACATATAACAGCCGCAGCAAACATTAAATATAATAATTTTTTCTTCATATTTACTTCATTATAAATCGATTGATCTGCCAATTATTCGGGACAGCGTACACCCTCCACCCAGTTAAGAGTCTTATTTATATCCCAGCCATTTCCGGTCCAGTCTCTGACAACATCGCCTTCACCTTCATTAAATCTCCAGTAAGCAATCATATCCTGATAATTGTCCGGAGATATATAGCACATATTATTCTGAATCTCGCTCTGTGTCAAAGCCTTTTTCCATACACGAACTTCACTTATGACTCCGTCAAAATAGCGGGAATCCAGCGAAGAGCCAATACAGAACCTGCGTTTATCTGTCTTTCCACACAAGGTAATAGGACCACGCGGAGCATCTACCTGTCCATCCAATTCACCATTCACATAAAGCTTAATGCTAGAACCGTCGAACACAACTGCAAGATGATACCATTTATTCACTTCGAACTCCGTCTTGCCCGTGACAGGATAGCCACCTCCGGCCAATTGAATCTGATTCGGCTTAATAGTAACATCACCAAAGCGCAATAGAAATTCTTCCTCCACTCCCATTACAGTACTAATATACGGATTTATGGCAGCGAAGTTGTTCACCTTAACTCTCGCCTCCATCGTGACTTGCGGCACACTCGCCAACGCAGGATCATCCTCAAAAGCAAGCTTCATGTTAGTCCGGTAAAGAGTGGCAGCCTTAACTACCATCACTTGATTCAATACAAGATAAATCGTTCGGGAAGATTCCATAACAGGCATATCACCAGTCACATTCGTAATAGTTATAGGCACACAATAGATAACCCCCTCTTCAAAATTAGTAGTTCTCAATAAAGAAAAGATCAATTGTTCTGAAATATTCTCACCTGCTTTCAGCACAATTTCGTCATTGGACAACATATAATCTTCAACAGGAACAATCTTATATTTCTTCCCATACTCCGCATTGTAACCCTCCAGCTTATCCGGATCCACTTTGACTTTAATCAGTTGATCCCCCATTGCCTGGCAAGAAGCCGAAACTGTCACACCAATGTCAGCCGGACCATCCACTGTATATTTAACAGTAGGAGAATTTTCAGTGCCGGTAAAGTATAAAGCATCTTTCAATGGTTCCGCATTTGTACAAGCAAACAAAACGGCCCCCCATAACATAATCAATAATAAATATTTTGTCTTCATATCTTTTCTGCTTTTTAGATATTATTTCTTCGCAGGATTCATTATCTGGATAGCCTCACGAAGATATTTATATTCAACATCCGTATGGTTATACTCATATTCCATATGGTAACTTCCAATCCCTCCCTTATGCTGTTTTTCCGTTATTTCTTCCGGTTGCCAGCGTGCCATTCCAAGCAAAGAGGGAATCGTGCCTAGTTCCGGATCTTTATATCCGGCTCCTCCCGTTGACCAGAGGCTCTCAAAATTTTCTGTAACTATAAAACGTTCTGGGCTAATATGTTTACTCACCGTATTAAATCGATATTGCAAAGAAGAAGGAGCAGTTGTACCATATGCCTGGGCAATTGCATAATTTGCATATTTCCATCCTTCTTCCGTGATTTTCTCTATATATCCGTCCACACAGATGAGCTTATCCTCTCCCAAATTAGCACGCATTTCTCTCAATAAAGTAGTCATATTCACCGACTTATTGAATAAGTCACCACTGCTACATTCATGGTCGAAATCGACTCCATCATACCCATATTTGAACACACTGTCGGCTACCGCCTTCGCCACAGCAGGAATATTCTCCGCCACATTCTCAAAATTACCGGGGAAGTTGGACATATTATGAGAAAATATAGTAAATGTCACCTTGGTTCCATATACCTCTTGCACATATTTCAAATCCTCCATCTGCGCCTGAGTCAAGCTATGCCATGTTCCCCAAATAGAAACCACGTCTACACTGTCAGGCAAGTTACGCAGATATTTTACAGGAGATGTTCCGGCTGCCTTCCAGCCGCCAAACCATCCAAAAGCCAACTGATGATCTGACTTTTTATAGGCTCGCAGATTCTCATAATATTGGGCATCTTTCACAACAGGCACTTGGAGCGATATATTTTCTATCTCCGTATCACATGCCACCATAACCATAGCCAATACGAAAAGTCCAAAGACTCTATTCATTATCTTATTCATAGTAATAAAATTAGATACATAATTATTTTTTATCCCACCACAACTTTACATTTCCATAGTCCTTGCCACCAAGAAAATCAGTTACGGCCTTATTTACCTCTGTTGTATTCGTATCATATTCCGTAGACGGAAGCGGAATACGACGAGGACCGGAAGCGTCCACTTGCCCTGAACTGGCATTTGTTCCATACAAGTTAAACAGTTTCGGATACCCGGTCCGACGATATTCGCTCCAAGCCTCCTGACCTTCCGGAAACATAGCGATCCATTTCTGCGTGATAATACGCTCGAGTTTCTTTTCATCACGATCAACAGCATTCCATGCAATAGTAATTGTTGAAGCTGCCACCGCACTACCTGTTGTTCCCGAGGGCGCAGTGAACGGCACAGGTTTATATTCATCACCTCTTGTCAGATAATCACCCAAGGACACTCCCCACTGCTCAAAAGACTTCGTAATACCTGTATTATATAGTCCTTCCATTTCACCGCCCATATTCCAACCATGAAGCCTTCCTTCCGCACGCAAGAAATAAACCTCCGCAGCACACATCCACTGAACGGGTGTCTCTGCAAATATATTCGGAGCCGACAACTTAACGTAATTCGTCTTATTAGTAATATTCACCCCTAATCGTGCCCCATGAAGCTTATCACCAACTTCACCATATTCCGATTCTTGGAAATATTTGGAAAGACGAGGATCATTGTAACCCTTCATTATAGACTCAATATCAGCTCCCATTCGTACATCCTCATAATTATCCCAGCAAATCTTCAAAGGATGAAATACAGAGATCCCGTTTCCCGACTGCAACAGGGCATTTTCCGCATTTTCCGTAATCACTCCATTCTTAACTGCTTCCTCAGCTAACTTTCGTGAAGTTTTTCCATTCACCTCAAATCCCTCCACATAACAGGTACGCATAGCCAAACGCAATTTTAATGAATTCGCGAATTTCAACCACCTCGTGAAATCACCTCCATATACCAGATCATATTTACTCAAAGGCTTACTTCCCGGATGAACAGCGACATAATCCTGCAATTCCGCTATAGCCTCATCAAGATCTTCGAAAAAAGATTTATAGATATCTTCCTGTGAATCATAAGGAGTTTCCAAGCCCCCGTGTCCAAACTGCAGATAAGGCAAAGGACCATATATATCCGTTATCCGATGCATAGCAGCCACCTTTAATATTTGTGCCACCGCATAAGCTTCCGGAAACTCATCCTTGCCATTATCACGAATTTGTTTCCATGCCGACATCACATTAGTAAATGCGACCTCGAAAGCAACGTCATTCCATTTATCATACCGCAAGTTATAATGGCAAGCAGAATTCGATCCCCACGTACCGATGGGTGTCATGTATCCTGAATGCATATCGCCGCATAAGTTTTGAGCGCGTTGAAATTGATTAGCGTCCACATCACTGGTCGGTATAACATCCATCTGCATAGCCGGAAAGAAATTCCCTATTTTCATCAATCCGACCAGCATATATTCCGGGACCTCTGTAGGATCGGTATTCCACTCTTTATAATTATCCGTACACGATGAAGCAATCAACATAGCCGCTCCTAACGTGCATACCATATGTCTTATTTTTCCTAATCTTTTCATTGTATTATTCCTTTCTGGTTAGTTAATATTGGAATTTCACACTAAACCCGATGCTACGTACACTTGGTTGCATAAAATAGTCAAACCCTTGATAATATGTACCCGTAGAGGCCGATAATTCCGGATCAAAAGGTGCCTTATTATGAAACATGAACAGATTCTTACCAATAAGCGACACTGTTAGATTTTGTATCTGATTGCCAAACCATTTTGTTGGAAATGTATACCCTAAAGTTGCTTCTCTAAGCCGTACATTTGTCATACTATAGACATAATTCGCCAAGACTCCGGTCGCCCCATTACCAAGTACATTATAGTAATCTTTTGCTGTCACACGGCCACTATTAAGATTCACTCCACCATTATCCCGTACTATAGCCGATGTTTTAGAAGTTCCATAGTAATCCATTTTAGCTTGTGTAGCAGACACGCCTACTCCACCGATACGAGCATCAATCAGGAAACTAAGATTAATGCCTTTCCAGCTGAAACTGTTATTCCATCCCCAATTGAATCGTGGTGCCGCACTACCGGCTTTTATCCAGGTATTCGGGTCAGCCTCAATAGCACCCGTATTTGCGTCAACTTTAATGTTGCCTAAATAGTCAATCTTCAACCCAGTTACATAAATATCACTCAGAGTACCTCCCTCTTTCACTATCATTTTATAGCTTCCTTGCGGATTGAAAGGTTCTATCTCTGTAATGGAAATGGGTTCTCCTGTAATTGGATTGGTAGCACCACCGGGTAACAGATAAACAACCTTATTACGATTCATAGTAAAAGTCAGATTCGAGTTCCATTTTACAGGCCCAAGATTAGCGTCAATACCCAAACGCGCTTCAATACCCCAGTTATTTACCTTACCGCCATTCAACATATAGTTGCTATAACCCGTACTCGGCGGCATTGTATAATTAATGAACTGATTGTAAGTATTACTATTATAATAGGTGAAATCAATATTCAACAAATTCTGAAACATTCTCAAGTTCATACCGATTTCAACAGATTTTGTGCGTTCAGGCTTCAGATCCGGATTCAATAATCTGGAGGAAGTGTTGACGATACCATCTTTCACGGTATAGGTGGGCATTGTAATCTGCCGCATCGGCGGATTACCCACTTCACTGTAAGAAGCTCTAAACTTTAAAAAGGAAATATATGCTTTTGACAAATCAAACATCTCACTGACAACTGCAGATACACCTACCGATGGATAAAAGAAACCACTTTTCTCATTATCCGTATTTGCTAAAGTAGAAAACCAGTCATTGCGGGCAGTTAAATCCAGATATGCCCAACTCTTATACCCCAACTGGAAAGTCGCAAAAACAGCTTGATTATTATCTATATATCCCGCTTGTTCAGCCTTGGTATTTGCACCATTTTTACTTATATTGTTAAAAGAGAAAAAGTTGGGAACAGTAGCCAGATGTCCCTCATAGTTCGTCATTTCATAGGTTTGATGATTAAAACTGGCTCCCAAGTTTGCTGTGATTCCCCAATTCTCCCAACGTTTATTAATCTGTGCCATGACATCTCCATAGGTATTCTTATATCCAGACTTCATGTTCATATAATTACCATATTCAGATGCAAACAATTGGTCGGAAGAGGCCGCAATTTTACGTTCATATATATCATTGCTATTGTCTACGCGCATACGGCCAACCACATTCATCCAATCAAAAACTTTATAATTCAAATTAGCCGAGAACATGTAGCGAGATTTATGATTACTCATATTCTCACGATTCACAATCCAATACGGATTTTCTATTGCAAATCCCTGATTACCATAAGGCCAGTATTGCACATCATAATATTTCTCACTATTATAACGTTCATATACCTTATATTTATTCAAATCATCTCCCCTGGGCATGAGGTATAATGCAACAAGTGGGTTATGATATTGCCCCTGCGACATCATATTATTATCATTGGTAATCACATAAGAGGCACTCATATCCAATGTCAACTTATCCTTAATTAATTCAGTCGTATTACGCAATGTAAAATTATACCGGTTATAAGTATTATTAGGTATAATACCACGCGCATTAGTCGATGCTACAGAGAAATAAGTCTGATTGCGGTCATTGCCTGCTGACAAACCTAACGAGTTAGTTTCTGTGAAACCTGTTTGAAAGAAATCTTTAGGTTCCCATGTCGCATCCTTTTTAGCTCCCCAGCTAGCAAACTCACCTTCTAGCGATCCATAAGTCGTCTGAAACTCCGGCATTACCAATGGACTCATGAACTGAGTATCGTTAGAATAATTAATTCTCAACTTCCCCTCTTCTCCTTTTTTTGTTGTAATCAACACAACACCATTGGCACCCTGCGAACCGTAAAGCGCAGCAGCCGCTGCACCTGTCAATACAGACATCGATTCAATATCATCCGGGTTTATACTGGAAATCCCATCACTATCTCCTCCATCTGCATTCTCATAAAAGCTTTTTTCCTGATTAGAACGCATAGAAGCCATAGGAATACCGTCAATTACATACAAGGCATTGTTATCATTTGTGATAGATTTCAAACCGCGCATCACAACACGGGTAGAACCACCAATACCAGACGCACTTTGGTTAATAGTCACCCCGGCAATCTTACCAGCCAGACTATTCATGAAACTAGCATCCTTTACAGTAGTAAGATCAGCAGCTTTCATTTCTTGCACATTATAGGTCAATGATTTCACTTCGCGTTTAATACCCAAAGCGGTAACAACCACCTCATCCAGCACTTCATTATCCGGACGCATGGTTATACTGTAAAAGTCCTTTCCGGAAACAGGTATCAATTGAGTGGCATATCCGATATAAGAGACTTTCAAAGTAGAATTACTCAAAGCAGACATTGAGAAATTTCCATCCAAATCGGTAATGGTACCAGTATTAGTACCCTCTACTGCAACATTGACACCAATCAAAGGTTCTCCCTTCTCATCAACAATTTTTCCTTTCACCGTCTTTGTTGTCTGAGAATTTGTTACCTTTTTTTCAGGAACAATCATAATATACTTATCAGTCAATTTATAAGAAAACCCTGTTCCTTTCAAAATTGTTTTTAGCGCAGTCTCTAACGGTTGGTTTACTATATTCAAAGATAATTGTCGTTTATCTGAAAGTTGTGATTGATTGTAAGCAACGGATAATTTAGACTGTCTTTCGACTTCCGACAATGCCTTTTGTAAAGTGATTTCTGCATTTTTTATAGTAATACGAATATTACTTTGGGCAAATGCTGTTGTTTGTAATATAAACAAACAGCAAATAATTATTGTACTTTTAGCTGTTTTTAGATATAAATTCATATCTTCGTAGCGTTTTTAGTGTTAAACTCATAATATTAATTCCATCAAAAATCTAGTATTTTACATTTTAATACTAAAAAACTTATTTCATATCCGGAACCAGGCGGCATCCTCGTTCCGGATACTTTTTTACATAATGATATATTTTAAGGTTAAACAATCGAGCTTCTTATTCTATTTCACAGTTTTCATATAGCAAACATTTTTATCTATTTTGTAAGTAAACTTTCCAGTCACTTCTTTCATTACCTCCATTATTTCTCCAATATCCGTATTCTTGCTAAAACTAAAGTTATATTCATCTGTTGTAAATAACTTCGTATTATATTGGAAAGTTATGTCAAAACGCCTTTCCAAAGTCAGCAGAATCTCTTCCATTGTACTTCCACGAAATACAATCTGTCCTCTCTGCCAAGCTGTTACATCTTCCAGATCAGCTTCTTCAATTTTACTTTGAGCTGTCTTTCGATTATAAACTACCTGTTGCCCCGGTCTCAAAATATAAGAATGATCCGATTGTTCATAGTTCACTTTTATCTTGCCTTGAATCAAAGTTGCAACAATTTCCGAATCTTCAGGATAAGCAGCTACATTAAATTCTGTTCCCAAGGCAGTTACAGACATATTGGCAGATCGCACAATAAATGGTTTATCCGGATTCTTCTTAACTTTAAAATCGGCTTCTCCTATTAGATAAACAGTACGAGTATCTCCTTTAAATGCATCCGGATAGAGCAATAACGTTCCGGAATTCACATGAACCCGGCTACCATCCGGTAATTCAAACTCATATGTTTTTCCATCAGGAATATATTGCTCAATCATCGCAGCCGTTTCCTCTTTAAAAGTATTCTTTGTTAACCAAAATGTACCGGATACCGTTACAACAAACATTGCGACTGCTGCCGCATATTTCCAGGGAAACAACCGATACCGCTTTTTAGTGCCGGCAGATACTCCGACTTTATCATATACATTCTCTAAAGAAGTCCATGTGCCTGCATCAACTTTGCCTTCTGTTTCTTTCCATAATGTACTCAACGCTATATCTTTCTCATCAGCATGCTCCTCGTCTAACAACCATTGATGTACTTCTTTGGTTACATTCTCGCTATGCTCAGAAGCGGTGAATACATTGATAATTTTTTGAATATAATTCTTCATTTTAGATTTGCCTTATATAATATAGACAACTAGCTAAAACGGACTACTCAACTGAAATAGAAAAAAAATGCGATTAAGATGACTTTTTTTAATTCTTGTAGTGCAAGATAGATGTGGCGTTCCACTGTACGGATAGAAAGTTGTAGTTTATCAGCAATCTCCTGATTACTCATACCGTTTTGCCGGCTCATAGAAAAAACTTTTCTGCGTTGTTCCGGCATATTATCTAAAGTAAGTTTTATCAGAAGTTGTAGTTCTGTTGCATAAAGTTTATCGTATATATCAAATTCAAAAGAAGGAGAATCTTCCTGGGACAATTTCTCCTGATAACTAAGTTCTACGGACTGATGCTTCAAAAAGTTATAAATCTGATTACGAGTCATCGTGTAAATATAACTATCCCATGTCTCTTTGTTTTCCCAGATTTCCGGATTATCCCACAGTTTGACAAATATATCCTGAGCAATATCTTCAGCATCTTCTTCCGAACGTAAAATCTTCCATGCAAAAGCCTTTACCTTCGGAAAAGTAAGAATGAAAAACTGCTCGAATTTTTTCTTCTTTTCTTGTTCACCAATATGTGTCATCAGAGATTTTCGGCTATTATCGTTTTTATGGAAGCCAAAAATAGAAGCTTTTATTAAAAAAAACAAGTAAAAGTTATATTAAAAACAAATTTATTATTTTCTCCCGAAATTCATTTTCCGGTATATCCTCTTATTTATCAGAGATTATAAAAGTGAACTACAGCTTTCATAAGATGAGACCTATTCAACTGAAAATAATCCATTTAATCTAATATCATCCGGAGAACTACCGATCATTATCTGAAAAACTCCTGCCTCAACAGTTCGTTCCACATCTTGGTTTATAATACATAAGTCTTCTTCTGCCAAAGTGAAGATAATAGACTTTTCCTCTCCCTTTCTTAAAGGAAAACGTTTAAAATGTTTCAACTGCCTCATTGGCTGGACAACTGACGCATATTTATGCCTTATATAAAGTTGTGCCACTTCCTCCCCGTCATACTTCCCTGTATTTTTCACATTAAATGAAACCTCAAAACAATAAGGGCCTTTCTGTACTATTTGTAAATCTGAATATTCAAAAGTGGTATAACTCATCCCATAACCAAAAGTATAGATGGGCGATGCTGACATTTCTACATAATCATGGTTGCGGGGAGCTTTCTTATTATAATATACCGGAATCTGCCCTACTGACCGGGGAACAGATATTGGCAAACGTCCGGCAGGATTATAATCTCCAAATAAGACATCGGCTATCGCATTTCCACCTTCCTGTCCCGGATAATAGGCCGTTAATAATGCATCTGCATATTCCGAAGCCCAGTTTTTCTCTAACGGACGACCTTCGATATAAACTACAATCAATGGCTTTCCCGTTTGCTTCAAGGCTTCCAATAATTCTTGCTGTCTGCCAAGCAATGACAAAGTTGCACGATCGAATCCTTCACCACATTCCATATCACTAATGCTACCCTGTTCAGCTACTGCTGCACCTGTTTCTTTATAACTCGTTTTAAAGTCACGGGCACTGGAACCGCCCACCACTGCTATGACAACTTCAGCACAACGCGCAACGTCAACTGCCTGTTTTATTTCATTCACAGCAGTATCACGGATAGCGCAACCTTTCACATATTCCACACGCGAAGGAGATAGTTTAGCTATTATTCCATCAAGTACAGTTTTCACATTACTGTCTTCCTGAGGAGCGGTATAGTCTCCTAACATATTGTACCGATTGTCGGCATTAGGACCAATAACTGCCACTTTGTTTATTTTCTTGTTTAAAGGCAGAATTGAATTTTCATTTTTGAGCAATGTAATAGAGGCTTGTGCCATTTTACGTGCCAAACTGATATGTTCTTTACTGCGTACTATTTTTTCCGCAACCTTCGGTTCCACATAAGGATGCTCAAACAACCCCATCTCAAATTTCATCCGTAACACCCGGCAAACAGCAGTATCAATCACCGCTTTGTCCATTTGCCCGTTCTGAACTGCATGACAAAGATTAGTATAGGCATCTCCCCCTAGGTCAACGTCAACGCCCGCCATAACAGCGCTTATCGCAGCTTTTTCTTTTGTCGGAGCCACAAAGTGACTTTCATGAATGCCCTCAATACTATATAAATCAGACACAACAAAACCACGAAATTTCCACTCATTACGCAACAATTGAGTCAGCAAATAATGATTCGACGTACATGGAATACCATCTATTGAGTTATATGAGGTCATGACTGATAATGCTCCTGCATCTATCGCCTTATGAAAAGGAGGAAGAAAGTTCTGATGCAAATCCCGAATACCTACTGATGCATAATTACCATTTTGTCCACCCTCCGGCACAGCATATGCCAGAAAATGTTTCAGCGTCGCTATGGTAGCGTACTTCTGCGATAAATCACCTCCTCCTAAACCTTCGACCATAGCTGCTCCTAAAACGCCACTCAACACCGGATCTTCTCCAAATGTTTCTTCCACACTGGTAAAAACGGAGTAGACTGTTACAGCAAAAACGGGCATGCTGTTACAGTTCTG
>OLFX01000132.1_pt1 | contig 131539 bp, 132 predicted proteins | sample 1605091 | NCBI WGS metagenome assembly OLFX01 (sample SAMEA3888906, study PRJEB22519) | human gut metagenome | biome: human gut; feature: human-associated habitat; material: faeces | place: Denmark | collected 2012
GAAACAGCTTCATTTAATGTGAAGTTGAAAGCATCATCTAATTTGCCGAACAACAAGATGGCCTTGGGACCGCCATGGATGGTCAGGATGCCCGGATACGTTTTCTCCGTATCAGACGGGTCGAAGCCCACAGGCGGGATCACGAAGCCATCCAGCTCCAGTCCCTCATGGGTAAAGGTAAAATGGCGGATGGGGCTGACTTCCTTTTCCTTTAAGCAGCGGGCCGTAAAGTCCGTAAAGCACGTCTCCTTCCCGTTCTCCAGGCTGTAAACCTCCGAAAGCCCCTGGTCCCTCATGCCTGTAAACAGGATCCGGCCGCCGCAGATATCAAAGGACTCCACGGTACCAGCGCGGTCCGTCACAGCCGTTACGTTTCCATCCATGTCAAAGCATTGCAGCATCACGTCAGTCCCTACGGTGCTGTTTACATAGATCCTCCCATCCCGGCACATGCCCTCCTTCACGCTGTAATCGTAGCGGGCCAGCAGTCTGGGAGCCCCGTCCTCCAGCACATACAGATCCGGATTTTCATTGTAGCCGAACCGCTTCATATCAGAGCCTAAGAATTCCACCCGGCCATTCCGTCTGCACGCGTAGCTGATGGAAAACATCCCCTGGTCCAGATGGCGGATCACAGTGTCCGTCTCCTCCACATACTCATAAAGACCGTTCTGCGGAAGCTTTTTCCCGGTGTAGATATTGCAGGTAAAAAATACGGTCCCATTCTCAGCCCAGAAGGCCTCCACCTGGCCATATTCCGGCGACAGGACTCTGGCCTCTCCGGTCTTAAGATCATACCGGTACAGCCGGTCCCGGACCTTATTGACGATCCCCACGCCGTTGCTCCAGAAGGGGATCTCGTCGAAGACCTCATAATCCTCTTCCTTTTCATAATAATGTTCATGGACCAGGCAGTACAGGATCCCGTTCTGGCACCGGATCTTTCTGGTGCCCTTGGGAAGGGTCCCGCAAAGCTCGGCCTCGCCTCCGGCAACGGAAATCCTGTAAAGCAGAGCTTCTCCCTTCCTGTCTTTTTCCCTGTTTCCCACAAAGAAAAGATGCTCCCCGTCCTCCCAGGCAAAGCTCTTCTCCTTTTTTCCACTGGTCAGCTTCCGGACGGTCCCGTTTTCCACATCCACCACCTGAAGCCAGGAATGGTAGCAGTTTTCCTCCCCATCCGGCTTCGTCACCACAAAGGCCCCGAAGCGGCCATCTGGAGACAGCTGGAGCCCGGACGGCGCCTCCTGGTCAATAAAATCCTGGATCTCTGTTCTCATGCTGATTCCTCCCATACATATGGTGTAAAAAAGCAGGCCTCCGCAGCGTTTCCGCCGGAAAGCCTGCATTTTTTACTGGTTTGCAGTTTTTATTTTTCGTAGTACAGATTTTCGTAATGGTTCGCAGACGACGGATGGAGCACAAAGCCCTTTAAGTCTGCCCGGATGCCCGTACAGGTGGTTCCATAGAACAGGCACGCCCATGGAGCGTCGTCATTGATCTTCTGCTGGATCTCCTTATAAAGCTCCATACGCTTGGCGTTGTCGGACTCCTTCTGGGCCTGCTCGATCAGCGTATCCACCTCCGGATTGCTGTAAAACGCACGGTTTCCGGTGGCTCCGAAGTTCTTTGTATGGAACAGCGGGAAAATGCTGGCATCCGGATCCATGGTGGCGTTGGACCAGCTGCTGATGAACATATCGTGCTCGCCCTTATTGATGGCGTCTAAGAATGCGCCCCACTCGTAAAGCTGGATATCCACCTCGATGCCGATCTCCAGAAGCTGGGCCTGGATGATCTGGGCCTCACGGTTTCTCACATCGCCGGATGCAAACAGGGTGGTCTTAAAGCCGTCCGGATAACCTGCCTCTGCCATCAGGGCCTTGGCCTTCTCCAGATCCTGGGAATAGCCGGTGATCTCCTCGCTGTAACCCGGGATATTGACGTTCATGACGCTGTTGGCCACCTGGCCTCTGCCCTCCAGGACCACGTCGATGATCTCCTGTTGGTTTAAAGCGTAGTTGATGGCCTGGCGCACCTTGGGATCGTTGAAAGGCTCTTTCTCACAGTTCATGGCCAGATACTCCACAGAAACAGAGGTCTTTTCCAGAGCCATGAGCTCCTTATTGGCCTTTACATTCTGCACGTCTGTGGCGTCCACGGAAATGGACATGTCGATCTCGCCAGTCTCCAGGGCAATGGTCCTGGCTCCGCCCTCCGGCATGATCCTTAAGGTCAGGCTGGTGGTCTTTCCAGGTCCCTTGAAATAATCGTCGAACCGCTTTAAGCTGTAATGGTCGTTGGGCACCCACTCCACAAACTGCATGGGGCCTGTGCCGATGGGATTCTCCCAGAATGCGTCGCCCTGGGCGGTCACAGCGGCCTCGGGCACGATGCTGGTACCCGTATGGCTCAGCGCAGCCAGTAACGGCGCGTAAGGCTCTGCCAGATGAAGGGTCAGATTGTGATCATCCTCCACAGTGATACTGTCGATCTGCTCCACATACTGCTTGACACGGGGCATTTCCTTGGCCCGCTCCAGACTGAATTTCACATCGCTGGCCGTACAGTCGGTGCCGTCGTGGAACTTGACGCCCTCATGGATCTTGAATTTCCATTCCGTATCGGAAACCTGCTCCCAGCTCTCGGCCAGATCGCCTACGATCTCAGAATTTTCGTCGATCTCAATGAGACGGCTGTAAATGTGGCGGTGGGCAATGGAGGATGTGGTGTCGTTGGTACCCATGGGATCCAGGGTCTTGATATCCGACTTTCCAGCGATCACGATATCACTTTTTCCAACCTCTCCGGAGCCTTCCCCTGTTCCTGTGGGCGCTGCGGCGGCTGCATCCCCTGCGTCTGCGGATGCGGCTGCCTGGGTGCTCCCGTCTTCCCCGGAGTTTCCGCAGGCACTCAGCGCCAGTACGGCAGCTGCTGCCAGTGCGGCCATTGCCTTCCATCTGTTCTTCTTCATTTTTGTAGAACCTCCCTTTTTTGTTATACCCATCGGAGCTGCCGGAAATGGCCGTGCCCAGATTCCCCTGGGATCACGCTTCCCGACAGCTCCGGAGTTTTCCCCTTTTAATTCAGATATTTATCGAACCAGTCCATCATCTCCTGTATCCTGCGGATCCTGTGGGTGGGCTTTCCGGATCTGGACAGTTCATGGTTTTCCCCATGGAACAGGCACAGTCTTGCATCTACCCCAAAATACTTAAGGGCAGAGAACATCTGGATGGCGTCTCCCATCCAGCAGCGGTAGTCCTCGTCCGACTGGATGAACAGGGTGGGCGTCTTTGCCATGTTGGCATATTTCAGCGGAGAATGGGACCACATCTTCTCCGGATTTCCCCACGGATCGGCCTTGATCTGATCCATGTTGAAGTAGTATCCAATATCTGTGGTCATGCACTTGGAGATCCAGTTGGAGATACTTCTCTGGGAAGCAGCTGCCGCGAATCTGGTGGTGTTTCCGATCACCCAGTTGGTCATAAATCCGCCGTAGCTTCCGCCCATAACTCCCAAGCGCTTCTCATCGATCTGCGGATACCGCTTTAATACCTCGTCGGTCACAGCCATACAGTGCTCAAAGTCGATGCTGCCGTGTCTTCCGGACAGGTCTGCGAAATCATTGCCGCGTCCGTCGCTGCCTAAGGGGTTCGTATAGAATACGAAGTAGCCGGCGTTGGCAAATACCTGGTTCTCATGGAAGAAGGTGGGAGCAAAGGTGGCTCTGGGGCCGCCGTGGATGGTCAGGATGCCCGGATACGTCTTATTGGGATCATAATCCAGCGGCTTGATCACATAGCCGTCCAGCTCCAGTCCCTTGTATGTAAAGGTAAACTCCTCCACCGGAAGGACGGAACGCTCTGCCATGATCTCGTCGTTGAAGGAGGTCAGCTTTTCCTCCTCTTTTCCGTCAAAGCAGTAGCACTCGGTCAGTCCCATTTCTCTCATGCCGGTGAAGTATACCTTATCCCCGCACAGGCTTAAGGTATGGAGGCTTCCCTGACGGTCAATAAGTGTCTCCAGATTGCCGTTGGCATCAAATCTTCTGAGAGCCGTGTTCTTTCTTAATGTAGTCAGGAAATAAATGTATTTGTCATCGTGTACGATGGCCGGGCCGTCGGCAAATTTGCAGTCGCAGCAGATGCTGTTGTGGATACTGTCATCGTAATCGGAAAGCAGCTCCACCTTGCCGTTCTCCACTGTATACAGCTTGTCGTTTTCATTGAAGCCGTACTCCTTCATATAAGAAGCGAAGAAGGTCACCTTGCCGTTTAAGATGCAGGCATAGTCGATGCTCATATCTCCCTGCTCCACCAGAGTCTCCACCTTGTCCTCGGAGATGGTATACATCTTAAGGCCCTCGTATACATCCTTCTTATCTGTATAATGGCTTGTGATAAAGAGGACCTTATTGCCCTCCTCTGTCCAGAAGCCCTGCACATTGTCGTAATCCGGGCTTACGATCTTCGCATCGCCGGTCTCCATATCATACACAGCCAGACGGGTCCTCTTCTTATTTACGATCCCCTGTCCGTTGGCCCAGAACGGAAGCTCATCGAAGACCTCATAATCCTTTTCGTCCTTCCATGCCTTCAGGGCCTCTTCCTTCTCTTCCCCTTCCATATGGGCAAAATCCGGTTTGTTGTAGTCATACTTTACTCCCAGGACCAGCTTCGTCCCGGCCAGCTGCATTTTTGTCACCTTATACGGAACTGCAAAGGCAAACTGGGCCTCTCCGCCGTAAATGCTGATCTTATAAAAGCAGGTCCAGTCCTCTCCGTCCTTTACCTTTTTCGCATACTCCTTCTCTCTGTCAGAGGTGAAAAGAAGCGTTTCATTATCCAGCCAGATAAAAGTGCGTTCCTTTTTCCCACTGGTGAGCTTTCTCGTTTTTTTGCTCTCTGTGTCATGGATCCAGAGGCAGGAATCGTATGTATTATCCTTTTCGTTGGCATTTACTACCGCAATGGCAGCATGCTTTCCGTCGGGAGAAGCGGTGATCCCTGTGGGGTAATTGTAGAACGTAAAGTCATTGATTCCGATCTTTTTCATGTTCTGGTCTCCTTCTTTAAATGATTTTACTGTTTCCGGTTCAACGCAATAAAGCAGCCTGGCATAAAAACAGCCATCTGGCCGTTTCTGCCTGTGTGGACAGGAAACAAGCCCTCTGCATTATACCATGCCGAGGGCTTCCTTTCACTATTTTTCCGTCAGATGGCATGCAACAAAGTGATCTTTCTCGATCTCCACCAGCTTGGGCTCCTCTGTCCGGCAGCGGTCTGTGGCATACGGACAGCGGACAGCAAACCGGCAGCCCGGCTTCGGGTTGATGGGGGAGGAGATCTCACCCTTTAACATAACTCTCTGTCTCTTCTTCCTGAGACTGGGCACCGGGATCGCAGACAGCAGGGCCTTGGTATATGGATGGACCGGATTATCGAATAAGGTCACAGACGGAGCCTTCTCGATCAGCTGCCCCAGGTACATAACAGCGATATCATTGGCAAAATGGTTTACGACCGAAAGGTCATGGGTAATAAAGATATAGGTCAGTCCCATCTGCTCCTGAAGATCCTGCATCAGATTCAGGATCTGGGCCTGGATGGAAACGTCCAGGGCAGACACAGGCTCGTCACAGATGATCAGCTTGGGCTCCATGGCCAGGGCGCGGGCGATGCCGATACGCTGACGGCGGCCGCCATCCAGCTCATGAGGGTAGGTGTTGATCAGACGGTCTGCCAGCCCAACGACCTCCATCAGCTCATGCACGCGCTCTGCCCTCTTTTTGGCATCCGGGATCAGCTTCTGGAGCTTTAAGGGCTCTCCGATGATCTCACTGACAGTTTTACGGGGATCCAGGGACGCATAGGGGTCCTGGAAGATCAGCTGCATCTCCCGTCTTAAAAGGCGCATCTGCTCTTTGTTTTTCTTTGTTATATCCTCGCCGTTGAAGATCACCTCGCCGGCGGTGGGCTCGATCAGACGGAGGATTGCACGGCCAGTGGTGGATTTTCCACAGCCAGACTCTCCTACGATTCCCAGGGTCTTTCCACGTTCCAGTGTGAAGCTGACGTCGTCAACCGCATGAAGGGTTCCCTTGGGAGTATTAAAATATTTCTTTAAGTGTTTTACTTCCAGGATCGTGTCGGACATCACTGCACACTCCTTTCAATCTTAAATCCAGGCTCGTCGTATCTGGAGCAGCGTACATAGTGGGTATCGCTGACCCATTTCATCTCCGGACGGGCTTTTGTACATGCCTCTGTGCAGTATTTGCAGCGGGGAGCAAAGCAGCAGCCCTTGGGAAGATCTGTGGGGTCTGGCATCAGGCCCGGGATCGGCTGGAGACGGTGACGTCTCTCCTCAATGTTGGGAAGGGAGCCGAACAGTCCCTCTGTATACGGATGGAGCGTGCGTTCAAATACGTCCTCCAGGGTTCCGTGCTCAACGATCTGACCGGCATATACTACGGATACCTCATCGCATACCTCTGCGATGATCCCCAGGTCGTGGGTGATCATGATCATGGCGGAGCCGAACTTCTCTCTCAGCTCCTTCATGGTCTCCAGTACCTGGGCCTGGATGGTCACATCCAGAGCCGTGGTGGGCTCGTCGGCGATCAGAAGCTTCGGGTTGCAGGCCAGGGCCATGGCGATGACCACACGCTGCTTCATTCCGCCGGAGAACTGGTGGGGGTACTCGCCGTAACGCTCTTTGGGGATCCCTACCACCTCTAACATCTGGCCAGCCTTGTCGGCGGCCTCTTTTTCACTGATATTTTCATGGAGCCCGATTACCTCGGCGATCTGCTCGCCGACCGTAAGCACCGGGTTTAAGGATGTCATGGGATCCTGGAAGATCATAGATACCAGGTTTCCGCGGATGGACTCCAGATCCTTCTGGGGAAGATTTAAAATATCCTTTCCATCCAGAGTGATGGAGCCGTTTTTGATGACTCCCGGCGGGTCCGGAACCAGGCGCAGGATGGAAAGGGCCGTGGTGGTCTTTCCGGAGCCTGTCTCTCCTACCAGTCCCAGGGTCTTGCCGTATTCCAGCTGGATATCCAGACCGTTTACGGCCTCAACGGTTCCGTCGTCGGTTTCATAATGGATCACAAGATCCTTAATATCAAGAATCAGGTCTTTTTTATTTTCTGCCACTGTTCCTGTCCTCCCTTATTTCTTTAACTTCGGATCCAGTGCATCACGCAGTCCGTCGCCTAAAAGGTTCAGGGACAGGATCGTGATGATGATCGCGATACCCGGGAAAATCGTCAGATGCGGCGCATTTCTCAGATATGCGCGGCCGCCGGAAAGCATTGCGCCCCACTCCGGCGTGGGCGCCTTTACGCCCAGTCCCAGGAAGCTTAATCCGGAAGTGGAAAGGATCGCGGACGCTACCTTTAAGGATACCTGTACGATGATGGGTGCCATACAGTTGGGGATAATATGTGAGAGGATGATCTCAAAGTTATTGGCCCCGATACATTTTGCCGCCTCCACGAACTCCTGATCCTTTACGGTAAGGACGGAGGCACGGACGATCCGCGCGTAGCCGGGAAGGGACGATATTGCGATGGCCAGCATCAGGTTGATGATACTGGGTCCCAGAGCGGATACAATGGTAATGGAAAGCAGAAGGCTGGGTACTGCCAGCAGGATATCCATAAAACGCATGATCACGTTGTCGATGGTGCCGCCATAGAAACCGGCCGCTGCGCCAAGGCTTCCGCCCAGGACCAGGGAAATGGACACTGCCACAACGCCTACGCTTAAGGATACTCTGGAGCCGTGTACCAGACGGGCCAGGATATCACGTCCGAATTCGTCGGTTCCCAGCCAGTGCTCTGCGCTGGGGCCCTGGAGACGGATCTGGGTATTCTGCTTGATAACAACTGTATCATAGTCAAACAGCACGTCTGCAAAAATCGAGATCAGGACCAGGAAGACCACTACTGTAAGTCCGATCATGGCCATTCTGTTCTTTTTTAAACGCCGCCACGTCTCTTTAAACTGACCACGCTTCTTGGTGGCCGTGCCAGCCTGTGCGGCGCTGTTGTTCGTCGTTGCCATACGCTGCCTCCTTATTTCTTCTTATACTGTGCTTTGATCCTCGGATCGATATACGCATAGAGCAGGTCCACGATCAGGTTGATAACGCTGAACGTGATCGTCAGCATGACGATACATCCAAGAACCATGGGGGCGTCCTTACTCTTAATGGAGTCTACCACCAGACGGCCAACTCCCGGCCATGCGAATACCGTCTCTGTCAGCGTTGCGCCGCCTAAAAGAGAACCAAACTGAAGGCCGATAACGGTAACAACGGGGATCAGGGCATTCTTTAAGGCATGCTTCCGGATCACAGTCTTTTCCGGAACACCTTTTGCCCTGGCAGTACGAATATAGTCCTGACGGATAACCTCCAGCATGGAGGAACGGGTCATACGGCAGATAAGGGCCGCGTCGCCGGTTCCCAGGGTAATGGCAGGCATGATATAGCTCTTCCATCCGCTCATACCGCCCGAGGGAAGGATCCCCAGATTCAGCGAGAACACGATGATGAGCATTAAGCCCAGCCAGAAGTTCGGCGTCGCCACACCTAAAAGGGCTGCGACCATTCCCACGTTATCCACAGCGCTGTACTGCCTGGTGGCGCTGATGATACCGATGGGAAGAGCGATGGCTACGGCCACCAGGATAGACCAGAAGGCCAGCTTCGCTGTATTGGGGAAAGAAGACATGATGGTCGTAAATACGGGACGCTTTGTGGAATAGGATACGCCCATGTCGCCATGGAGAAGGTTCCACATATATTTTCCGTACTGGACGATCACGGGCTTATCAAGGCCCAGGTCTTTTCTGACTGCTTCGATGGTCTGGGCATCTGCGCCCTCTCCTGCGATGATCGCAGCGGTATCGGCTGGTGACAGGCTTAAAATGAAGTAAACCATAAAGGTAACACCTATGAGAACCGGGATAAGCATTACCAGACGTTTCAGTATGTACCTGCTCATTTATACCTTCCATTCCGCCGCTAAACGGCTTTTTTCTGATAATTATGTCTTTTTTAATGGGGGCAGGTCCAGGACCCGCTCCCCATCTCAGTTTTTATTCAATTTTTGAAAAAGCGATTACTTTGCGTAATGGCAGTTGCCCAGATAGTGGCTTGCGCCCTTGTGGAGCTTGAAGCCCTGTAAGTCTGCGCGGACGCCTACGTTGTCGTTCTTATAGTAGAATGGGCACCACGGAGACAGATCGTGAAGGTAGATCTGAAGCTCTTTGTAGTATTCCATACGCTTTTCGTTATCATTCTCCTGGGCTGCCTTTGTGATCAGCTCATCCACAGTAGCGTCAGTCATGAACGCACGGTTTCCGGTGGCTCCATGGTTTGCAGAGTGGAATAACTGGTATGTACTGGAATCTGCATCGAAGGAGGAGTTGGACCATCCAAGGATGAACATTTCGTGCTCGCCTGCATTTAATGCATCCAGGAATGCGCCCCATTCCATTGTGGAGATATCTACGGTGATGCCGATCTCAGCCAGCTGTGCCTGTACCATCTGTGCGGAACGGGTACGGACGTCGCCGTTTACCCAGAGCTGGCAGGAGAAGCCGTCGGGATATCCAGCCTCAGTAAGGAGCTCTTTTGCCTTTGCCGGATCGTAGGGATAAGCCTCTACCTCGTCGGTCCAGCCGGGGATCGTATTATTGATATAGCTGTTGGCAACGGTTCCGCGTCCTTCTACGATGGTATCCACTAACGCTTGCTTGTCGATTGCGTAGTTGATGGCCTGACGGACTTTCTGATCCTTAAAGTGCTCTTTTGTCATATTCATGCCCAGATACTCGATGGAAGAGGACGGCTGGGATAAAAGCTTCACATCGGAATTTGCCTCGATGTTGGAGCAGTCTGTGGGATCCACACCCCATACCAGATCCACTTCTCCGGTCTCCAGGGCAATGGCGCGGGCGCTGCCCTCGGGGATCACGCGCACCGTGATGGAAGTGGTAATGGGCTCTTCACCCCAGTAATTGGCGTTTTTCTCCAGTGTATAGTGGTCGTTGGGAACCCATTCCTTTACAGTGAAGGGACCAGAAGTCACGATATTGTCCGCATCGCCATAGGCCTCGCCGGCTGCTGTTACGGCTGCTTCCTGTACGATACTTAAGTTGGAGCTTGCAACGATCGTATTAAAAGGAGCATAGGGCTCTGTTAATTTGATCGTTACCTGGTGCTCGTTGTCCACAACTACTTCTTTTACCTTGGAAGTATTGCTCTTTGTCTTCGGCATATTTTTCGCACGGTCAAAGGTAAATTTAACATCGTTGGCTGTCACCGGAGTCCCATCGGACCATACGGCATCTTCTCTCAGCTTGAACACGAAGTCTGTATCGTTTACCAGCTCGTAGCTCTCTGCCAGGTCCGGAACCAGTTCTCCCTCGTCGCTGATATCAAGCAGCGTGCTGTATGCGTGCTTGATCACGACTGCCGTGGTCGTATCCTGCTGTCCAGCCGGGTCCAGAGTCACGATATCTGCGCCCATGGCAACGGTGATATCGGTCTTTCCAACCTCGCCGGAGCCGGAAACTGCCGCATCTCCGCCGGCTGCTGTGGAGCCAGTATCTCCTCCGGCTGCTGCGGTCGTTTCATTTCCGCCGCCACCGCCGCATGCCGTAAGTGCCATCATGGCCGCAAGAGCTGCTGCTGCCGCTCTGACTGCATTTCTTTTTCTCATAAACGTAATCCTCCTTTTTATAGTAATACCGTTTTCCTATGGCATTAATCATATCAGTATTGCACAATTTTGTCAGTATTTTTATACATATATTGTATTCTTTTGCATATTTTTCACAATCTCGTGCCTCCTGTATAGTGCATTTGCTATACTAAAATGATACTTTTTCAACAAGTATTGTGTCTTTTGTATATCGCCTCCCCAGGATTTCCAGGATTTTGGCCATCCTGGCTATACACCGTTTCCCGGTCTGTCCTCTCTCCTGCGGCAGACTCCCTCTTCCTCCCCAGGTCGGTCCCGCGCGGAGCTGTTTCATACTGTGGGACGTACTTTCCCGCAGCACAAAAACAGCGGGGCCCGTCCGGGGTTCCCGCTGTCTGCCGCATCCATATTCTTTTTACTTACAGGTCCGATCCAGGAGCCCAGGCACCCAGCCCTGGTATCCTCCAGGCACAGTCCCCTTTAGCACTCGATCATGATACTGATGATCTCTTCATTGGTCTTTTTCATTCCGTCCTTGGCGAGACGGCCCACGTTCTGGATGGTGTTCTCCACACCCTTCTTTACGATGCCGTCGCCGCCGTAGAACTGCTGGCCTTTGACGTACATATTATAGCCTAAGATGGCCGCGTCCACAGACTCTGCGATCTTGGCTGCGCAGGAGGCCTTGGCTCCGTCACAGACCATGCCGGAGATAACGGCCAGTGCATTGACCACCGTGTGGATCACGGCATCAAAGTCTCCGCCGTTTAAGTAAGCAATACCGGCTCCCGCACCCGCGCCTGCACTGACCGCGCCGCAGAAGGCAGAAAGACGGCCGATGGGCGTTTTCTGGTGAATCGTGGTCAGGTTGGAAAGAGCCAGGGCCCGGTACATCTTTTCCTCACCTGCATTCAGCTCTTTCGCATAGACGATCACCGGAACAGAGGCTGTGATCCCCTGGTTTCCGCTGCCGGAATTGATGATCACCGGCAGCTCGCAGCCGTTCATTCTGGCATCAGACCCGGCCGCTGCCCAGGCTCTGGCCCTGGTACGGATGTCATCGCCGTTCATGGCTAAAAGCACAGATCCGATGTTTGCGCCGTAATTGCCCTTTAAGCCCTCTTCTGCAATGGCCATGTTGCAGCGGATCTGGGGATCCAGCACATGCTTTAAGTCCTCCACATCCACAGTATTGATGAAGTCCCAGATATCTTCCATATTTAATAAGGAACGGTCCGTGAGGCCCTCGTTTGTCTCGCCCTCCACCGGCACCTCCTTTAAGATCTCACCGTTCTTCTCGATCAGTACGATGTTGGTATGGAAGTTGACGATCCGGACTCTGGACCATGCTTCCCCTTTATATAAGGTAACGACGATCTCAAATGTAAAGCCATTGTCCACATGCTCCACGGAAATGGGCGTTTTTTCAAGGAACTCCTTCATTTCCGCGATTGCTTCCTTCTCTACACTGGCGATCACCTCCAGCTCCTTGTCCGGATCCCCGGCCACGATACCAGCCGCAGCCGCAGCCGGAATGCCCTTTAAATGGTCCGTGTTGGGCACGACCACCGATTTCACGTTCTTGATGATGCTTCCGCTGGCTCCGATCACCACCTTATCCGGCAGCTCTCCCAGCACCTTTCTGGCCACAGCAGCCGCATATGCCAGAGCGATGGGCTCTGTACAGCCCATGGCCGGTCTTAACTCCTCCTCCAGGATCTTAATGTAGGCATTGTACTTTACATTGGTCTTTTCCATGGTCATTCCTGTCCTTTCTTCTTATGGATCCGCTCTCCCCCGGCGGCAGAAACAAACGGACCAGAACTCCTTCTGGCCCCAGTCTTTTAAATCAGCATATCATAAGAAATGATAAAAGTAAAATTTAATGTTTTAAATATATTATTAAAATATTTTTATCGTTTGCTTGCATTCCCCTTCTCCATCCTGTATGATAGCCCCAGGAACAAAAAACAAAGATCTGCAAAGGATAACGCCATGGAATTACGCGAGATCGCCGCCTTCCTCCAGGTGGCACAGCTAAAGAGCTTTTCAAAGGCCGCCCGGGCCCTGGGCTATTCCCAGGCGGCAGTCACCATCCAGATCAAGCAGTTAGAGCAGGAGCTGGGGATCCATCTGTTTGACCGCATCGGAAAACAGACCATCCTGACCCATCAGGGCATGGTCTTCTATGACCATGCCGCCGCCGTCATGCGGGAGATCTCCTGCGCCAGGGCCGCAGTGACCGAAAGCCAGGAGCTGACCGGGGCCCTGACCATCGGGACCATCGAATCCATCTGCGCCTCCATCTTCCCGGATCTTATGGAGGCCTTCCATAAGGCCCACCCAAAGGTAAAGGTCAGCATGGTCCTGGACTCCCCGGACGTGCTTCTGGACCGGATGAACCACAACGCCATCGACTTCGTGTACCTTCTGGATCAGAAGATCTACGACCACCGCTGGGTCAAGGTCCTGGAGGAGCCGGAGGACATTGTCTTCGTGGCCTCCTCCGCCCATCCCCTGGCTGGCCGGAAAGCCCTGGAGCTTAAGGAGCTCCTTCCGGAGCCCTTTCTCTTAACTGAAAAGGACGCCAGCTACCGGTTTGTTCTGGACCGGTATCTGACGTCCATGGATCTGCGGATCGAGCCGTTTTTAGAAATTGGAAACACAGAATTTATCATCCGCCTGCTGAAAAATAATGCCGGGATCTCCTTTCTGCCGGAGTTTTCCATTAAAAACGAAATATCGGCAGGACATCTGGCCGTCCTGCCGGTAAAGGATTTTCATATGCATATCTGGCGTCAGATCCTCTATCACAAGGATAAATGGGTCACCAGGGAGATGGACGCCTTCATCCGCCTGGCCCAGGAAGCACCCTAAGCCCTTTTTTCTGCCCTCAGGCTCCGGCCCCCGGCCCACACCAGGGCCAGGGTGATCAGAAGGAGAAGGCCGCTGACTCCGATGGTCAGATCGTAGCTTCCGGTGAGATCATAAAATTATCCAAACCAGGTATTAAAGGGAGACACCAGAAGAGTCCCAAACATGGTCACATAGGAATAGGCCGTCCCATAATCCTCGCCCTTCCAGAACAGCTTACAGAACAGCGGAGCCATCACGGAGGACAGGGGAGGCGTGATCCCGTAAAGGAGGGCTCCCGCCATGACGCTGGCCGGAAATCCCAGGAGCAGAAGGACATGGCCGATCTCTGACACCAGGATTGAAAGCTCAAAGGTACGGACCGCCCCGAACACGTCGCTGGCCTTTCCAAGAAACAGCTTGCTGGACATGTTTCCAAGGAGCGCCATGGTGGTCATCATGGCCGCTGCAGTCATGGGAAGGCCCGCATCCAGGCCGCAAGAGGTCAGGAACATGTTCAGATAAGAGCCGGCCAGGGCTCCCGCATAGGCCAGAAGCGCCAGGTAAAAGACCGGCTGCTTTGCCAGGGATGCCAGGGAAAGTCCCTTTTCCGGACCAGCCGCTACGGCTGACGGACCATTCTTTCTGACATCCGGCCTTTCTCCGGAAGCAGCCGCTGTTTCCGGAAGCTCCTCCGCCCCATAGGGGAGCATCCCCTTATCCGACGGCCGGTTCCTTAAGACAAACAGGGAGACCGGAAGGATCAGGACGATGCTGGCCGCCCCGATGATCCCATAGCTGGCCCGCCAGCCCAGGGCCGGGATCATGAAGCCCAGGGCGCTGCTCCCCATCATGCCCATGAGGCCGGAAAATGCGGCGGAGATCCCCACAGCCATCCCTGCCTTTTTGTGGAACCAGTTATTTAAAAGGATGGGGGCCGCGATCATGCACAAAAATGAGGACGCGATCCCCTGGATCATACCGGCCGCATACCACTGCCACAGCTCTGTGAAGGTCCCCATGGCCATATTGGAGACGCCGAACACCACTGCCGCCGCGCTGATGACCGCACGCACGTCCAGCTTCTGGAAGCTCTTCGCCACAAATGGAAGGACCAGAGCAGAGCTTATGGAATAAAGCATCCGGTAAAACGTAAATTTCCCCATCTCAAATCCCAGATCCTGGCACACCGGAGAATAAAACACCCCGGAGCAGTTATTGATCAGTCCCAGGCTGGCTCCCTGCATGATACAGCAGCCAGCCAGGATGAACCAGGCATAATGGATCTTTTTTCTTCCCTTTTCCATGTCCGTAAGACTCCCCTATCTCTTTCTGTTAAAAAGCAGCTTCCCGGCACACTGATCCGGATCCGACCGCCACATACACGTTTTGCAGTACAGGCATTTCCCCGGGTCCCGTCCCGCCTTCACATCGCTGGCCCAGTTATAATTCACTAAAACGCCGCGGCCGATGTTGATCATATCCGCCCCGGTCTGACTGAGAACGGCCTCTGCCGTCTCCCCGTCCTGGATTCCATACACAGCAAAAACAGGAACCGACACCGCGGCCCTGATCCGTTCTGCCCCGTAAATGGCCTCTGCAAAGGGATAGCCCTGCGGCTTCTCACGCACAGCTTCCTTATCAAAGCCATAGGACACGTTTATAAAGTCGATGCCCATGGCCTCCAGCTTTTTAGCATGGGCCACACCGTCGGAAATTTCCGGCTCAAAGGCCCCCAGACGGATCCCCACCACAAATTCCGGCGGCATCACCTTCCGGATCCCGTCGATGATATTTTTTACGATCTGCATATCTTCCGCATTATACAGATCTGTCCTCCGGTTCACCCGGCGGTTAAAAAACTGGCACAGCAGGTAATTGTGGCAGCCATGAAGCTCCACGCCGTCGTAACCGGCTTCACATGCCCTTCTGGCTGCTTCTATGAAATCCCCTTCGATCTTCTGGATCTCCTCCACAGAAAGCTCCCGCCCATGGCGCTCCCTTCCCTTAAAGACCAGGGAATAATCGCTGGGACATACGGGATCCTCTGTTTCAGACACCACCCCGGCGTGGTGGATCTGTAAAAGCAACGGGACGCCCTCTCCGTGGACTGCCTCCACGATCCGCTTAAGCCCCGGCACATGGGCATCGCTCCAGATCCCCAGCTGGTCCCGGCTTAAACGGCCATTTTCGCTGACACAGGTGGCCTCCTGGATGATGAGCCCAGGTCCTCCCTTTGCCATGGCCCGGTAATGCTCCACGTTCTTATCCACCACCATGCCGCTTTCATCGCTCCATCCGAAGCAGACCATGGGCGGCACGCAGATCCGGTTCTGGATCTCCAGATTTTTCAGCTTCCATGCAGTAAATAATCGTTCCATTTTCCCCTTCCTTTCCATATATTCATATCGGTCATAACTTGAAATTATATTATATCACATTTTTCGCATTTTTCATAGATTTTTTTCATCTTTTTTCCATAAAAAACTTGAAGTCTGCGGAAGAACTCATTATAATGGAAAAAAATAATTACCGGCCGCAAAAAAGCCCCGGAGGCTCCATTTCCGGCAAAAGCGGCAGAACGGAGGAAAAATCTATGGCAGCAAAAAACATCGACTGGGCCAATCTCGGATTCGGCTATATGAAAACCGATTACAGATACGTTTCCAATTATAAAAACGGCTCCTGGGACCAGGGAGCCCTGACCACCGACGACCAGATCCTCTTGAATGAGTGCGCCTGCGTATTCCAGTACGCCCAGACCTGCTTTGAGGGCTTAAAAGCCTACACCACCGAGGACGGCCATATCGTCACCTTCCGCCCCGACTTAAACGGCGAGCGGATGGAAAACTCTGCAAAGAGACTGGAAATGCCCGTATTCCCCAAGGAACGCTTCGTGGAGGCCGTTACAAAGGTCGTAGAGGCCAACGCCGATTATGTGCCGCCCTTCGGCTCCGGTGCAACCCTCTATATCCGTCCCTATATGTTCGGATCGGATCCCGTCATCGGCGTAAAGCCTGCCAGCGAATACCAGTTCCGCACCTTCTGTACGCCGGTGGGCCCCTACTTTAAGGGTGGTGCAAAGCCCATCACCATCCGCGTCTGCGACTTTGACCGGGCAGCCCCCCACGGCACCGGCCATGTAAAGGCCGGTCTGAACTATGCCATGAGCCTCCACGCCATCGTGGACGCCCACCAGCAGGGCTATGATGAAAATATGTATCTGGACGCTGCCACAAGAACAAATGTGGAGGAGACCGGAGGAGCCAACTTCATCTTCGTTACAAAGGACAACACCGTGGTGACTCCCAAGTCCGACAGCATCCTTCCGTCCATCACCCGCCGCTCCATCCTCTATGTGGCCGAGCATTACCTGGGCTTAAAGGCAGAGGAAAGAGAAGTTCCCTTTGAGGAAGTGAAGGAATTTGCAGAGGCCGGCCTCTGCGGGACCGCCGCAGTGATCTCTCCCATCGGAAAGATCGTGGACCATGGAAACGAGATCTGCCTGCCCAGCGGCATGGAAAAAATGGGTCCCATCACCCAGAAGCTTTACGATACCCTGACCGGCATCCAGATGGGCCGCATCGAAGCGCCCCAGGGCTGGATCCATGTGATCCGGTAAAAGGGAATACCAAAATGCAAAAAACCGTTGTTTTACAGACTGGCTGCTCTCCCTGCCATACCCCCTGTAAAACAACGGTTTTCTATTTACTGGTCCAGGACCCCCGGACCCTCCCGCAGATCTGCGATCCTTACGGTATAGGCCGTATCGTTGCCCCTTCTGTCCCTGGCATAAAACGTATAAACGCCCGCCTGGTCGATGCGGAAGGCGGCAATGTCACGGTTACTGACTGTAAAGGACTGGCAGTCCTCCCTTCCCCGGAACCATTCCGCATTCCGTTCTCCCGGCGCATAATAAAGAACGTCCAGATCCCCGTCAATATCCACGACCCTCACCTTCAGATACAATCCGGCCAGGGTCCGTTCCGTCCGGGCCTCCAGGTGGGGAGCTGTGCCGTTTTCCGGCCTGTGCCCGCCTGCTTCAAAGGCTTTCCCGGAAAGCGTCCCCAGGTCATACCTTAGGGCCGCCCCCACGTTTAACATTCCTCCGGTCTTTACCTTTCCGGAAAGACTGTCCAGGGGAGTCACAGAATTTAAAAGGATCTCCTTCACCTCCGCCGCCCCAATGCCGTCAAAATGGGACCAGACCATGGCCGCCGCCCCGGTGACCATGGGAGCCGCCATGGAGGTTCCTGTCATATAGCTGTATGTGTTTCCCGGCGTGGTACTTAAGATATAGCTTCCCGGCGCAGCCAGGTCCACCGATCCCACGCCGTAGTTGGAGCTTTCGTGGAGCTCTCCCCCGCAGGATATATTGGCTGCGGAGATCACATTGTCCAGCTCATAGGAGGCCGGATAGACCGGCGTCCTGTCGATATCCTTCCCGTCGTTTCCTGCTGCTGCCACAAAAAGCATGGAGGAATCCCGGATGGCGCAGTACAGGGCCTGGTCATTGGTAGGAGAAGTAAGGCTCAGATTGCAGATCGAAGCTCCGTTGTCCTCCGCATAGCGGATGGCCTTGATGAGAGCCGCTGTATTTCCTTCACCGTCCCCGCCTCCCAGAGCCTTCACCGGCATAAGCTTCACCCGGTCCCCCGGGACCATCCCAGAGATCCCAACACCATTGCCGGAGGACGCCCGGATGGTACCGGCCCCGTGAGTGCCGTGGCTGTCCTCGGAGCCATTATAGATCTGGTTATTGTTATGGTAAAAATTCCAGCCGTTCACATCGTCCGCGTATCCGTTTCCGTCGTCATCCAGGCCGTTTCCCGGGATCTCATCCTCATTGACCCAGATAGCTCCCGCCAGATCCTCATGGGAAATATCCACTCCGGTATCGATGACGGCCACCACCACGTCCCGCTTTCCCTCTCCGTAGGAGGCCCAGGCATCGGCCATCCCCACATCGATCCCGGCCGCTGCCCGGATCCGCTCCACCTGGACCAGCATGCCTAAAAGCTCCGGCTCCTCAAAGTGCCAGTCCCCGGGCGCCCATGGCTGTCCAAAGGGGTCGTCGTAGACCGCATACCGGTTCTTCTCCTCTTCAATGGAAAAGGTCCCGTCATTATAAAAAGCCCACTGTTCAGAAAAGGACGGATCCCCCGGCGCATAAGGCGCGCCGTAGGAAGCCGTCCACGGGAGTCCGGCGGCCAAAAATGCCGCCAGTCCCCCCGACAAGATCCATTTATTCATTTTCAGCCCCTCCGGTCTCTGCCTTCCGGCCTTCCGGTACATTTCCAGCCGTTTCCGCCGCAGGCTCCCCCTCTTCCAGTTCAGACGGAACCTGGGTCCGGCTGTCCGTTTCCAGTGCAGCCCCGGACGATTCCCTGGGTGTCTCCGGCCGTTCCATGGCCGCCGGATCCACAGGAGCGCCTCCCATGCGTTTTTTCTCGGGCCGGATCTCCTCCTCCGGTTCCGGGATCCCCTTCACCTGGCGGAAAATCTTCATGAATTCCTTACCAGTGATGGTCTCCTTTTCGATCAGGAAATCCGCGATCTTATCCAAAGCGTCCCGGTTTTCCGAAAGGAGCCGTTTCGCCTCCGCGTATGCGCCCTTTAACATCCGCATCACTTCCACGTCGATCTCCGCCGCCGTGGCGTCGCCGCAGTTCAATACGGTACGGCCCGTCAGATACTGGTTTTCCTGGGTGGCAAGGCCCATGAGTCCAAATTTCTCCGACATTCCGTACTGGGTCACCATGGCCCTGGCGATCCTGGTGGCCTGCTCTATATCATTGGCAGCTCCCGTGGTCACCGTATCGAACACGATCTCCTCCGCTGCCCGGCCGGCCAGGGATACCACCAGCATGGCCTCCAGCTCTTTTTTCGTATTTAAGAATTTCTCTTCCTCCGGCACCTGCATCACATAGCCCAGTGCGCCCATGGTCCTGGGCACGATGGTGATCTTCTGCACCGGCTCCGCATCCTTCTGGAGAGCCGTCACCAGAGCGTGGCCCACCTCATGGTAGGATACGATCCGTCTTTCTTCCTTACTTAAGATCCGGTCCTTCTTTTCCTTACCCACAAGCACCAGCTCCACCGCCTCAAAAAGATCCTTCTGGCATACGGCCTGGCGCCCGTGCTTAACGGCGTTGATGGCCGCCTCGTTCATCATATTGGCCAGATCCGCGCCCACGGCTCCGGAGGTGGCCAGGGCGATTTCTTCAAAGTCCACGGTCTCATCCAGCCGCACGTCCTTGGAATGGACCTTTAAGATATTCACACGGCCCTTCAGATCCGGCTTATCCACAATGACACGGCGGTCAAACCGTCCCGGTCTTAAGAGTGCCGGGTCCAGGATCTCCGGCCGGTTGGTAGCCGCCATCACCAGAAGGCCCTTGGAGGAATCAAAGCCGTCCATTTCAGAAAGGAGCTGGTTTAAGGTCTGCTCTCTCTCGTCGTTTCCGCCAAACCTGGAATCACGGCTTCGTCCGATGGCGTCGATCTCGTCAATAAAGATGATACAGGGAGCCGACTGCTGGGCCTGCTTGAACAGGTCCCGGACACGGGACGCTCCCACGCCCACGAACATTTCCACAAAGTCCGAACCGGACAGGGAATAAAACGGCACCTGGGCTTCTCCGGCCACCGCCTTGGCAAGCAGCGTCTTACCCGTTCCCGGAGGGCCCACCAAAAGGGCTCCCTTGGGGAGCTTGGCGCCGATCTTTGTGTATTTCTGGGGATTATGGAGAAAATCCACGATCTCCACCAGAGACTCCTTGGCCTCGTCTTCACCGGCCACGTCGGCAAAGGTCACGCCGGTCTCCTTCTGGACGTAAACCTTGGCGTTGCTCTTTCCAACGCCCATGATGCCGCCTCCGCCGCCCATACGGCTGAACATCATATACAGCAGTCCGATCATCAGCACCGACGGCAGCACCCACCCAACGATGAAATTGATGATGCTGGAGCTGGCGCTGGTGTCCTCTCCCTCGAAGCGCACACCGCTTTCCAGAAGCCGGTCCGTCAGTTTCAGATCCTGGACCCGGACCGTATAATACTGGATCAGCCTGGAATACTGGGTGGAGCTGCTCTTTGGCACGATCACCAGCCGGCTGCCCGACTCCCGGACCGCCTCCACCTCTCCGTCCTCGATCATCCGGACAAACTCGTCATAGCTGACCTCCTGGCTCTGGCTCTTTTTCAGGGCAGAGTTCATCATGCTGACCACCGCCAGCGTAATGCACAGGACGATCACCATGACCCAGATCCCCGGGCCTCCCGGCTTCTTTCCATTATTTCTGTTCTGATTGTTGTTATCCATTCTGTCTTTCTCCACTTTTTCTATAACTATATCCTTCGGACATGGCACCCCGATACTTAGACCATTATAAGTTGAGTTTCCCCAGATAGCAATAAAAAAAAGATAAATTTAAACTTTTCTTTGACAAAATCCTTTATTTTTGCCATACTCTACAAAGACACATAAAAACCGCCATCTCATACGGAGGCCTGTTCCATGGAAACTGTGACCCACCCCATTCCTCCCCTTTTTGACGCTTCCTCCAGGATCCTGATCCTGGGCTCTTTTCCATCGGTCAAATCCCGGGAGGGCCTGTTTTTTTATCATCATCCCCAGAACCGTTTCTGGAAGGTACTGGCCGGAGTCCTTGAGGAACCGGTGCCCGGCTCCATTGAGGAAAAGAAAATATTCCTGTTAAAGCACCGCATCGCTCTCTGGGACGTGATCGCCTCCTGTACCATCGAAGGCTCCAGCGACAGCACCATAAAAAATGTGGTCCCCAACGATCTTTCCGGGATCCTTTCAGCCGCAGATATCTCCCGGATCTTCTGCAACGGAGGCGCTTCCTTCCAATATTATAAAAAATACCAGGAGCCCCGGACCGGCCGGGCAGCCGTCCGCCTTCCCTCCACCAGCCCGGCCAACGCCGCCTGGTCCTTAGACCGGCTGATCCGGGAATGGGCCGCCATCCGGGACAGCCTCCATGCATAAACCGCCAGGATCCGCGGAACAATAAGCTGCGGAGGTGATACACATGGACCAGAAGCCTGGAAAAAAGGCGGAAAACAAAGACGAATACGACGTGGATATCCAGTCCTGCTCCGCCATGGACTGCACCGGACTGATCCCATCCCTGCCCCAGTCCTTTGCGGAGGTGGAGCACTATAACGATCTGTATCAGTTCCTTCCGGAGCATGTGAGTGACCCGGAGGAATAACTATCCCACTGCCCGACCAGAAACCGGAGACGGCCCCTGGCCTGCATCCCCGGCCCACTGCCAGACCAGAAAAGCTGCCCCAGGCAGCCTCCCGGATCTGGCAGAATCTACATAAAATGAGGTGACATCCCCATGTCCATGAATTATGAATCCTGTACCCTGTGCCCCAGGATGTGCGGGGCCGACCGGACCAAGGCCTCTGGCTTCTGCGGCGCATCCCACCAGATCAAAGCCGCCCGGGCAGCCCTTCACCAGTGGGAGGAGCCGTGCATCAGCGGCACAGCCGGCAGCGGGACCGTATTCTTTTCCGGCTGTACCCTAAAATGCGTTTTCTGCCAGAACTATCCTCTGAGCCATGAAAATTTCGGAAAAGAAATTTCCACAGCCCGGCTCGCTGAAATCTTCCTGGAGCTCCAGGAAAAGGGCGCCCACAACATCAACCTGGTGACGGCCACCCAGTATCTCCCATCCATCCGCCAGGCCCTGGAGCTGGCGCGGCCAGAGCTTCACATCCCCGTGGTCTATAACAGCGGCGGCTATGAGCGGACTGAAACCATCCGGGAGTTTTCCGATTGCATCGACATCTGGCTTCCGGATCTTAAATATTATGACAGCAGCCTGTCTGAAAAATACTCGGCAGCCCAAAACTATTTCTCCATGGCCTCCAAAGCCATAAAGGAAATGATCCGCGTATCCGGCGGGCTGGCCTGGGACCCGGAAAACCCGGGGCTTTTAAAAAAAGGCGTAGTGATCCGCCACATGGTCCTTCCCGGAGCAAAGGAGGACTCCATCCGGCTCCTTCACTGGATAAAGGAAGAGCTGCCTCCAGGACAGTTCCTTTTAAGTATACTGAGCCAGTATACGCCGTTTTATAAAAGCAGCCAGTATCCGGAGATCCGCCGCCGGATCACCACCTATGAATATCAGAAGGTCGTGGATACTGCCATCGAACTTGGGCTTACAGACGGATATATGCAGGAAAAAAGCAGTGCAAAAGAAGAATACACCCCGCCCTTTGATCTGAGCGGGATCTGACATGCAAAAATTTAGTGGGTACCGAAAAAGTCACTTACTGATTCTCCCGATACCCACTCTACATTTCGTTGTCCATTGGACGATCCTCACTTTCGAGTTTTTTATCTATATTAAATTTTCTTTCTTCACTCCACCGGTTTTTCGAATTTTTTTCTTCTGTCATTTTTTCTTTTTCATATCGATTATTGTATTTTTCTTATTGATACTTTCTCGTCATATCTTTAAGTAATATCAGATAACCTTTTATGATCCGTTTGTTCCGGTTTTGTGGTTTTCCTATGTTTAGACTTTTATTTTTTTATAAAAGCTAAACGAGATTTAAGTCTTCGGTGGTCCGTACCTCCTTTGCTTAGATTTGGACGTTCATTTCGAGATAGGAATCTTTTTTGGATTTCCTTCTCCAAAGAGTTTTGAAATCTTTTTTAAGGATTTTTGTTTCTCTTTGTTTTTGTTGTCTTTATTATAGACGAACAGTATCGTTTTGTCAATATATTTTTTTAAAAATTTTTATTTTATTTTTCTGTTATCTTTTAATTGTGTTATTGTATAGAATTATTCTGATTATTTGTTTTTCCATGCCTTCTGCACCAGAGCCATATTCCATACAAAAAGGCTGCTGGAAAGGAGAAGCCAAGTCCCCTCCTTTCCAGCAGCCCCCGTATCTGATCCACGGTCCTTATGCGATCTGACTGCAGATCAGGTCGCCCATTTCCTTCGTTCCCGTCTGCTTCATTCCCTCCGCCATAATATCCGCTGTCCGGTATCCCCCGGCCAGGACCTTTTTCACCGCATTTTCCACCGCTTCCGCTTCCTTATCCAGATCAAAGGAAAACCGCAGCATCATGGCCGCCGAAAGGATGGTGGCAATGGGATTGGCAATGCCCTTTCCCGCAATATCCGGGGCAGAGCCGTGGCTGGGCTCATAAAGGCCGAACTTTCCTTCGTTTAAGCTGGCGGAGGAAAGCATTCCGATGGAGCCGGTGATCATGCTGGCCTCGTCGGACAGGATATCCCCGAACATGTTTTCCGTTAAGATCACATCGAACTGACCCGGATCCATTACAAGCTGCATGGCGCAGTTGTCCACCAGCATGTTCTCCAGAGCCACCTCCGGATAATCTGCCGCCACCTCCGCCACCACCTTTCTCCAGAGCCTGGAGGAGTCCAGCACATTGGCCTTATCCACGCTGGTGACCTTCTTCTTTCTCTTCATGGCCGTTTCAAAGGCCTTCACCGCCACACGGCGGATCTCCGTCTCATTGTAGACCAGGGTATCTGTGGCCTGCATGACTCCGTTGACCTCCTCTGTGTGACGTTCCCCAAAGTATAGGCCTCCGGTCAGCTCCCGGACGATGACCATATCAAAGCCGTCTCCGATGATCTCCCGCTTTAACGGGCAGGCGTCCTCCAGCCCGTCATACAGACAGGCAGGCCGGATATTGGCAAAGAGGTTCAGCCCCTTCCGGATCGCCAGGAGCCCGGCCTCCGGACGCAGCTCAGGAGCCACATCATACCAGCGGGAATTGCCCACATGGCCGCCCACGGCTCCAAGCAGGACGGAATCGCTGTTTTTTGCCGTTTCCAGGGCCTCCTTTGTCAGCGGTACGCCGTATTTGTCAATGGAAACGCCGCCCATATCCACTTCTGTGTAATGGAACGTATGGCCGAAGACCTGGCCCACCCGGTCCAGAACCTTTTTGGCCTCTGTGACGATCTCCGGCCCGATGCCGTCGCCGGGGATCACTGCGATCCTGTATTCCATAAGATATTCCTCCGTCTATTCCCTGTGATGTCCTTTATCTTATCCCATTCCCCCGGCCTTTTCAATGGCAGCACCCGTTTTCGTGTATACATATTTGTCATGGCATCCATAACCGACGGCCAGAAAAGATCCGCAGATCCCGCCGGGCGGGCCAGTTCCTTCATCTGCCTGCCGCCCGGACCGGCCTACTCCTTATACAGCTCCGGTCTCCGGTCCCGGAACAGTCCCCAGGAGAGGCGGTCCTCCGCCAGGGCGTCCAGATCGAAGGAGGCGGTGATCACGCCCTCCGAATCCCGGTCCATGGATGTTACCAGCTCTCCCGTTCCGTCGGTGATAAAGGAGGAGCCGTAGAACCGGAGGGAAGAACTCTGGTTTCCATTTTCCGCACAGGGCTCCACCGTCTCCAGACCCACCCGGTTGGCGGCGATCACCGGCATCAGATTGCAGGCGCTGTGGCCCTGCATACACCGTCTCCAGTGGGGCATGCTGTCCACCTCCAGGATCGGCTCACTGCCGATGGCCGTGGGGTAGAATAAGAGCTCTGCACCCTTTACGGCCATGAACCTGGCCGTCTCCGGGAACCACTGGTCCCAGCAGATGCCTACGCCGATGACAGCGTACCGGGTCTTAAAGGCTTTAAAGCCCGTATCGCCCGGAGTGAAATAAAATTTTTCCTGGTAATAATGGTCGTCGGGAATATGGGTCTTTCTGTAGATCCCCAGATTCTCCCCGTCCGCATCCAGAATGGCCACAGTATTGAACAGGCGGTTTTTGTCCCTCTCATAAAAACTGATGGGGAGCACCACAGAAAGCTCCTTCGCCACCTTTGAAAAATGGCGCACCGCATCGTTTTCCTCCACAGGCTTTGCATACCCGTAATATTCATATCTGCGCTCCTGGCAGAAATAGGGCCGTTCAAACAGCTCCGGGAGAAGGATGATCTGCGCTCCCTCTGCCGCCGCCTTCCGCACCAGGGCCTCGGCCCTGGCGATATTTTCTTCTGCATTTTCCGTGCAGCGCATCTGCACTGCCGCCACAGTTACCTTACGCATAAAAACCTCCTTATAAAGACTCACAGACGCCGGACGCGGGGATCTGCTGGGTGATGCAGTGGATGTTGCCTCCGCCCAGAAGAATATCCCTGGCTGCCACCGGATGCACCTTCCGTCCCGGGAACAGCTCCGCCAGGATCCTTACTGCCGTCTCATCGTTTTCGTCTCCGAACTGGGGTACGACCACCCCGCCGTTGGAAATATAAAAATTCACATAGCTGGCTGCCAGACGCTCTCCGGCCTCCCGCACGTCCTCGCCAGGCTCAAATTCATAGCCCTTAAGATCCTCCTCCGTAACACAGATAGGCGTTTTAGGGATCGGAAGCTTATGGACCTGGAGCCTGCGGCCACAGGCGTCCACAGAAGCCTCCAGGGCCTTTAGGCAGGCCATGGACAGCTCATACTGGGGATCCGCCTCGTCATCGGTCCAGGCCAGTACCACATGGCCCGGGGCTGTGAAGGCACAGATATTATCCACATGCTCGTTGGTCTCGTCGTTATAGATCCCCCGGGGCAGCCAGATGACCTTTTTCCCTCCCAGATATGAGAGGAGCCTTTCTTCGATCTCCTCCTTCATAAGCTCCGGATTCCTCCCGACGCTTAAAAGGCAGGATTCTGTCACCAGGATGCTCCCCTGGCCGTCGCTGTGGATGGAGCCGCCCTCCAGCACAAAGGGATGGGCCTCATAGCACTCATACCCCAGGGCCTCACAGAACCGCTCCGCCACCTGGTCGTCTTTTTCCCAATGGGCGTACAGACCGTCCACGGTTCCGCCCCAGGCGTTGAATTCCCAGTCGATGCCCCGGACGTCCCCTGCCCTATTCTTCACAAAGGTGGGGCCCACGTCCCTGGCCCAGGCATCGTCAGATCCCATTTCCAGCACATGGATCCGGGCTCCGGTCCCTGGCGTTTCCGCCGCGGCCTCCCCCGTGACCCCCAGGGCCCTCCTGGCATCCTCAGCCACGTCCGGCTCTGCCAGCATATATACGTCCTCGCTCTCTGCAATGGCATGGGCCACGTTCTTAAACGCCTCCCTGGCCTTTACCGCTCCGTAATTCCAGCTTCCGGGACGTTTGGGCCAGATCATGATGCAGCCTCTGTGGGGTTCAAATTCTCCGGGCATGGAATATCCCTCTTCTCCCGGTATTCCCATTAATTTCTTCATAATTTTCTGTACTCTCCTGTTTTAAAAAGGCGGCCGCATTTACGCCAGCCGCCCTTTAAAGTCTTCGTATCCGAATTCCCGGATCACCTTACAGTTTCCGTCCTCCTCCATCACAGCAATGGCCGGCAGGGCCATGCCGTTGAAGGTATTGTTCTTCACCATGGAATAAATGGCCATATCCTCAAAATACAGCTTATCTCCCACATGGATCTCATGGTCAAAGGAATAATCCCCGATCACGTCCCCGGCCAGGCAGGTACAGGAGGACAGGCGGTAGGTATACGCCTTCTCTCCCGGCTTCCCGGAATCCTTAAGGGGCGGCCGGTAGGGCATTTCCAGCACATCCGGCATATGACAGGCCGCCGAAGCGTCCAGCACCAGAGTGGAGATCCCGTTCTCCACAATGTCCATAACCTCGGTCACCAGACAGCCCGCATTTAAGGCAATGGCCTCCCCCGGCTCCAGGTATACCTGTACGCCGTAGGTCTCCTTTATATGGAGGATGCACCGCTCCAGACGGGCGATATCGTAGTCCGGCCGGGTGATGTGGTGGCCGCCGCCCATATTGAGCCATTCAATGTTGGGGAGCTCCAGGTATTTCCCGAACTTTTCCTCCACCGCTGCCAGAGTCGTCTCCAGATCGTCGGCGTTCTGCTCGCAGAGGGTATGGAAATGGAGGCCGGAAAGCTCTCCGGCCAGATGCTCCGGGAAGTTTTCCAAGGTCACTCCCAGACGGGAGCCAGGCGCGCAGGGATCATAAATGGCGTGATCCCCCTGGGTGGAGCACTCTGGATTGATCCTGAGTCCCACGCCCACGCCGTTTTTTCTGCATACCGGAAGGAATTTTTCCAGCTGGGCCGCAGAATTGAAGATCACATGGTCGCAGATCCCGGCGATCTCCTCAAATTCAGCCGCTTTAAAGGCCGGGGCGAACACATGGGTCTCCAGGCCAAAGGGCTCTCCCATCTCCTCATAGCCCAGCCGCGCCTCATAAAGGCCGCTGGCCGTGGTACCATCCAGATAGTCTGCGATCCGCGGGTATTCATAAAAACAGGAGAATGCCTTCTGGGCCAGCAGGATCCTGCATTCCGTGCGGTCCCTTACGCCTGCCAGAATTTCCAGATTCTCCTTCAGCTTCTTTTCATCGATCACATAGCACGGAGTCGGAAGCTCATGTATGTTCATGGTCACACCTCTGTCATTTTAAAAAGGGCCGCCGAAAGCCACGCCTTCAGCGGCCCGCCGTTTTTACTCTACGGTCTGGGGATTTTCGTCCACTACCCACGGAAGTCCCCACTTATTTAAGGCCTCCATATACGGATCGGGATCGAACTCCTCTACATTGAATACGCCCTTGCCGTCCCATTTTCCTGTCACCATCATCATGGCGCCGATCATGGCCGGTACGCCGGTGGTGTAGGAAACAGCCTGGGAGCCCACCTCTTTATAGCATTCCTGATGGTCGCAGACATTGTAGATATAAATGGTCTTTTCCTTTCCGTCCTTTACGCCGGTGAAGATACAGCCGATGTTGGTCTTTCCGACGGTTCTGGGACCTAAGGATGCGGGGTCCGGTAAAAGGGCCTTTAAGAACTGGATCGGAACGATCTCCTGGCCGTTATATTCCACCGGAGAGGTGGATAACATGCCCACGTTCTCCAGGCATTTCATATGGGTCAGATAGCTCTGGCCGAAGGTCATGAAGAAACGGATCCGCTTTACGCCCGGGATGTTCTTTGCCAGGGCCTCGATCTCCTCGTGATGTAAAAGGTACATATCCTTCTGGCCCACCTGGGGGAAGTTGTACTCTCTCTTGATCTCCATGGGCTCTGTCTCTACCCAGTGGCCGTTCTCCCAGTAGGAGCCGTTGGCAGAAACCTCCCTGAGGTTGATCTCAGGATTAAAGTTGGTGGCGAAGGGGTAGCCGTGGTCGCCACCGTTGCAGTCTAAGATGTCGATGGTGTGAATCTCGTCAAAGTAGTGCTTTAAGGCGTAGGCAGTAAACACGCTGGTCACGCCCGGGTCGAAGCCGGTGCCTAAAAGAGCCATCAGGCCGGCCTTCTCGAATCTCTCTTTATATGCCCACTGCCAGGAATAGTCAAAATATGCTGTGAAGCCCTCTTCCTTACAGCGTTTTTCATAAATGGCCCTCCACTCCGGATCGTCCGTGTCCTCGGGCTCATAGTTGGCGGTGTCAATGTAGTTGACTCCTGCCTTTAAGCAGGCATCCATGATGGTCAGATCCTGGTAGGGAAGAGCCAGGTTTAATACTGCGTCCGGCTTATAGGACTCCATTAAGGCTGCCAGCTCGTCCACATTGTCGGCATCCACCTTCGCTGTGGTGATCTTTGTGGAGGTCTTTCCCTCCAGCTCTGCCTTTAAGGCCTCACACTTGGAGACCGTACGGCTGGCGATCATGATCTCCGTAAATACCTCGCTGTTCTGGCAGCATTTATGGACTGCCACAGAAGCGACGCCGCCGCATCCGATAATCAGTAATCTGCTCATTTTTATTGTTCCTCCTCTTCTAATAGATCCTCCACATATTTGGGCAGCATAAAGGCTCCCATATGAAGATGGGTCGTGTAATACCATGTTTCTATCTTAAGACCATTCCACTCCTTAGGCTTGAAATCCTTGATGGGATGATACTTTTTCGATGCAAAGCCAAACAGCCAGTAGCCCGACGGACAGGTGGGGATGTGGGCCTGGTAGACGCGGCTGATGGGGAAGGAACGGAACGCCTTCCTGTGCATGCTGCGGCAGGCCGCCTCGTCCTCGTCATAGAAGGGGCTTCCATGCTGGTAGACCATGATCCCGTCGTCCTTTAAGGCATTGTAGCAGCTTCCGTAAAATTCCTTTGTGAACAGGCCCTCCGTATGGCCGAAGGGGTCTGTGGAATCGTTGATGATCAGGTCATAGATCCCCTTTTTATTTCTCAGGAAGCGCAGGCCGTCGTCATAATGGATCTTCACCCTCTCATCATCCAGGGCGCAGGCCACCTCCGGGAAATATTCCCGGCATACGTCCACGAACATCCGGTCCGTTTCCACCACGTCGATGCTCTCGATGGACTTATACTGTAACAGCTCCTTGGCAACGCCGCCGTCGCCGCCGCCGATGATCAGCACATTCTTCACATGGGGATGGACGGCCATGGGCACATGGGTCACCATCTCATCATAAATAAACTCATCTTTTTCAGAGAATACGATCTCCCCGTCCAAGGAAATAAACTTTCCAAACTCCTCGGAGTCAAACACATCGATCCTCTGATATTCGCTTTCTCCGGAAAAAAGCTGTTTTTCGATCCGGACAGAAAGCTTTACGTTTCCCGTATGCAGCTCTGAAAACCAGAATTCCATTCTGCACCTCCCAGTCTCCTTAGTATTGCCGTACCGGCTCTAAATATTTGCCAGGACCATTAAATGCTCCACAGCCGGATCCTCAGTTCCCTGCATGGAGCAGCCCTTTTCCTTGGCATACATGATATATTCCACAATGTCGTCGGTGATCATCTCGCCAGGGGCCAGGATCGGGATTCCCGGCGGATAGCACATCACGAACTCTGCGCAGACCCTTCCCGAGGATTTTTCCACCGGAAGGGAGATCTTATCAGAATAAAAGGCCTTCTGGGGCGACATGACCACCTTGGGGGAGATATATTCCCCTGATAAAAGGCCTGTGCTGTCTTTTTTATACAAACGTTCAATATCCGCCAGAGCGCCCACCAGACGTTCAATATCCTGGATCCTGTCACCGATGGAGATATAGGCCAGAATATTGCTGATATCTCCGAATTCGATCTGGATATCGTACTCGTCCCTTAAAAGGTCGTAGACCTCGATGCCCGCCAGGCCGATATCCCTTGTATATACGGAAAGCTTGGTCACGTCGTAGTCAAATACGCTGTTGCCGTTGACCAGCTCCTTTCCATAAGCGTAGTAGCCGCCGATGGAGTTGATCTCACTCCTGGCGTACTCCGCCATATCCACTACCTTTCCAAAGGATTCCTCACCCCTTAAGGCCAGGTTCCGTCTGGAAATATCCAGGCTGGATAGCAGCAGGTAGGAGGCGCTGGTGGTCTGGGTCAGGTTGATGATCTGACGCACATAATCGGCGTTGACCCCTTTATTTAACAGGAGCAGAGAGCTCTGGGTCAGGCTTCCGCCGGATTTATGCATAGACACCGCCGCCAGATCCGCTCCGGCCTCCATGGCAGACACCGGAAGATTTTTTCCAAAGTACAGGTGGGTCCCGTGGGCCTCGTCAGCCAGGACCTTCATTCCCCTGGCGTGGGCCAGTTCCACGATGGTCTTAATATCCGAGCAGATCCCATAGTAGGTGGGGTTGTTCACAAAGACGGCCACAGCGTCCGGATTGTCCTCAATGGCCTGGCGGACCTTGTCCACCTCCATCCCCAGGGAGATCCCCAGCTTCTGGTTCACATCCGGGTTCACATAGACTGGGACGGCTCCGCAGAGCACCATGGCGTTAATGACGCTTTTATGGACGTTCCGGGGGAGGATGATCTTATCTCCTGCACGGCAGACGGAAAGGATCATGGTCTGGACCGCAGACGTGGTGCCTCCTACCATCAGATAGGCTCCGGCTGCGCCAAAGGCCTCTGCCGCCAGCTCCTCTGCCTCCTTGATCACAGATACCGGGTGGCACAGATTATCCAGCGGCTTCATGGAATTCACATCCAGGGACACACATTTTTCGCCCAGAAGCTGCACCAGCTCCGGGTTTCCTCTTCCTCTTTTGTGGCCCGGCACGTCAAAGGGGACCACTCTCTTTTTCTTGAACGCCTCCAGTGCTTCATAAATGGGGGCTCTCTTCTGTTTCTCTCTATCCATTCCCAAATCCCTTTCCATTTTCCCATATGCAGGAAACGATCCTTTTCCGCAGGCTTCCTATGTTAAAAAAGGCAGATGATGCAATCCATCATCTGCCTTACGATTCCTATTCCGAGAAACGGGCGTGTACGGTCCAGTGCCGTTTTCCGTTTCTTAATGACCGTTATCGTTTCCGATGCTTCAATCGCAAATATATGTTTCCTGCTCTTATTGACCGTTTCACAAGATGATGTGCGCACTGCGCGTTGATTATAAAGTGATCAGCTTATAAAATTTGAGCTTTTAACTCAATCAATAATGCGGTTTCCCGCGCCGGCGTTTGACCCGCCTGTCCGTGTGGGCTTGACTTCCGCCTTTCTGAGCGCGAAAGTGGTCACAAATACATTTGCATGAAAACGATAATGTCTCTTCACACTGGAAATATCATAACTCATTCTGTCATGATATGTCAAGCGTTTTTTGATTCCCGTCCCAGCAGGCCGCTTCCCGGCCGCTGGAAGCCGCGGCTCACTGAAAGGCCAGTGAACGGCAGCGCTGCCGGAGATCACTGCTCGGCTGCGAACATATGAAGGTTCAGCTCCTTGGAAAGATACTCCAGGACGTGGCTTCCGCCGATGCTGTTGCCCTTTTCATTGAGGGCCGGTCCATAGATGCCGATGCCCATGCGCTTTTCCACCACAGCCAGGATGCCGCCGCCGACGCCGCTCTTGGAGGGGATCCCCACCCGGACGGCGAACTCGCCGGAGCCGTCGTACATGCCGCAGGTCAGCATAATGGTCTTGGCCACCTGGACAGCGTATTTGTCAATGAGCCGTTCTCCTGTCTCCGGATGCCTGCCTCCGTTGGACAGCACCAGCCCCAGGCCGGCCAGGCTCTCTGCCGTGACGCTTAAGGAGCACATCCGCGTATAAAGCTCCAGGCTCTTTTCCACATCGCTTTCCAGGATGCCCTTGCTCTGGAGCAGGTAGGCGATGGCCCGGTTCCTGGCGCAGTGGTCCATCTCAGACCGGAATACCTTTTCATCCATGATGATGTCCTTGTCCAGACAGAGACGTCTGGCGTAGTTTAACATATCCTCAAAGCTCACGTCGGGCACCAGATAGCCGGCAGTGGTGATGGCTCCTGCATTGATCATGGGATTAAAAGGCTTATCGCTGGTAAGATCCAGCTTTACCAGAGAGTTGAACGCGTCGCCCGAAGGCTCCATGTTCATCTTCTCAAACACCTTATCGAACCCACAGTGCTGGAGCGCCACCATCAGGGTAATCACTTTGGAGATACTCTGGATCGTAAACCGCTCCTTCGTGTCTCCGGCGGAAAACGTTTCCATTCCCCTGGTCCGGATGCAGACGCCCAGATGGTTTTTATCTGCTTTGGCCAGCTCCGGGATATAGGAGGCGCACTCCCCCTCCGGAATATATTTCCGTCCGATCTCCAATGCATTTTCAAGTATTTTCTGCATGTTTTCACCTCTATTTTCCTGCCGGCTTTCTGCCCGCAGGGTTTATTCGTTCAGTCTCGGTCCCACGCCGTCGGGGATCGGGCATTCATAGACGCCGCCAGTCTCTCCAAGCCACTCTTCCCTGGCTCTCTTTACCAGTTCCGGATCCTCAAAGAGCATGATCCCGGCCAGTGCCATGGCCTTCCCGGCCGTCAGCATGGCTTTGTGGGCGATCTCCGTATTTCCATGGGCCGTCATCTGCCAGGTATGAGCCGCTGTTCCGAAGGTGGCCGTGGCCGTGGTCAGCTGGGCCGTAGGCATCACATAGCTGGCATCCCCCACATCGGTGGAGCCAGGCAGCACCCTGCCTGCCCATACCAGCGGCTCGATCCTTGTATTCAGCGGCCGCTCCATAAAGGCCTCCGCCTCCTGGCCATATTTCTTCTTCACAGCCGCCTTTTTGGCCTCCAGCTCATCGGCTGTGGCCGTTTCTGTAAAGAACCTTTTCGCCAGGGCAAAATCGGCCTCATCAAACTCTGGTCCCCCAACCTCTTCCAGGGCCTCGTAAAGCACCTCCGAAAGGACATGGTTGGGGATAAAATCAGAAAGTCCCGCGTAAAGCTCATAGGTCATTTCCGTTCCGGTCATCTTTGCAGCTCCCTCGGCCACATCGATGACCCGCTTATAGATCTCCTGAACCTGCCAGGACTTGGGAGCGCGGATAAAGTAGTGGACCCGGCTGTGGCCCTGTACCACATTGGGGGCAATGCCTCCCACATCCCGGTACGCGTAGTGGATCCTGGCGTCGGAGATAATGTGCTCTCTTAAGTAGTTGACGCCCACGCTCATGAGCTCGGCGGCATCCAGAGCAGAGCGGCCCAGCTCCGGCGCAGCGGCAGCGTGGGAAGTAACGCCCTTGAAATTAAAGAACACGCTCACATTGGCCAGGGAGGAGGTGGTCCATACGGCATTGGCCGTATCCGGATGCCAGGTCAGGGCCGCATCCACGCCTTCAAAGATCCCGTCTCTGGCCATGATGGTCTTTCCGTTTCCCTTTTCCTCACTGGGACATCCAAAAAGGATCACGGTCCCCTTCCCCGGATTCTCCTCCAGGTATGCCTTCACTGCCAGGGCTGCAGCCAGGGTCCCCGCGCCTAAAAGGTTGTGGCCGCAGCCATGGCCGTCGGGATTTTCCCCGCAGACTGGCTTTCTCTCTGTGCAGCCGCCCACCTGGGAAAGCTCCGGAAGCGCGTCGTACTCGGCCAGAAAGCCCACCACCGGCTTTCCGTTTCCGTAGGTGGCCTTAAAGGCCGTGGGCATTCCGGCAATGCCCATCTCCACTGCAAAGCCCTCCTTCTCCAGGACCTGCTGGTACAGCTTTGCCGTTTCGAACTCATGGAAGCCTGTCTCCGCAAAATCAAAGATCCGGTCGCTGACCTCCACCACCAGATCCTGCTTCCGGCTGACGGCATTTAACACAAACTCTTTCCTGTTCATAATGATGCTCCTTTCCGTTTCTTCCTTGTCCAGTTTCTTTATCCAATGATCTTTTTCTTAAACAGCCCGTAGGAATACAGCGCTGAAAGTACGATCACTCCCACCATAATGTAGCTCTGGTTGCTGGAGAAAAAGCTCCTTCCCACCACAAAGATCAGGATCACCGGCAGGATAATGGGTACGATGGCCTGCTTCGGCGCCTTTAAGATATATGGGAATAACAGGGCGCCGATGAGGGCAGGCACCATGTTCTGGAATGCGGGCTGTAAAAACGGATTGTTGTACACCGGCGCAAAAATCGGAGCCAGGAACAGCATTCCTAAAAATACGATAGCCGTGGTCACAAATGTAGAGGCAGCTACGGCGATCATAGCCACCACGTCAGCCTTTTCACTGCCCGGCGCGTGACCGGCCACCTCCATGGCGTTGACAGCCGCCGGAACCTTCATATTGCTCACATTGCCGGTCACACAGGCCATATAAAGAGCGCCGCTGCCGATGATGGGCATAAAGGACAGGTTCTCACAGATCCCGCTGATACTGAAGGTCAGAAGGATCGGAAACGCATTCTGTAAGATCTGCGGAATATTCATGGGGATATGGTTGACCATGGCCAGCACAAAGGGAACGGCCATGAAGCTTACCAGGGCACAGATCACCGTGAGTCTGCCGATGGTATGGATCCGGTCGTGAAAACTTCTTTCTTTCATCTTCTCTTCCTCCTAAACGATCATTGCATTGACAATACAGGATGCGAACATTCCCACCAGCATGCTTAAGGGGAATGCGAACTCCTTCAGCTTTTTGCGGCCGGCAGCCAGCTTATTGACACCGATGGCCGTGACTCCGGCCACCAGGATCGCAGCGACCGCCGGAAGGCTGGAAAAGTTTGTCAGATGGGGGGCCGCCATGGTGCCGTACATTCCCAGGAACATGGCCGTGGTAATAACGGGAACCAGAGCTGCGTTGCCGCTCTTTAAGGATTCCACCTTTTTGTCATAGCTCTTTAAGAAGAATACGTTGAAGATGTTTCCTCCAAGGATACCGATGGTGACCACAAAGAGGATGAATACAAATACGTCCACCGGGATCTCTCCTGCGGTGATGGATTCCAGGCCGAAGGCCTCTGCCGCCATATTGGCCACCATAGTCTCGTAGACAGCGGAGCCTACGACGCTTAAGCGAAGCCAAGGGAAATACCGCCCAAGGGCCGGTACCAGCAGCAGATAGCTCACGATAATGGGGAGTGACGGAATGATGGAAAAGATGGCGCTGCTCCGCGCAGCCTCCTTCATTTCCTCTTTGGTCATGTTCAGCTCTTTTCCGCGTTTAAAAGCGGCTGCCATGAAGATCACGGGCTGCAGCAGAACGATCAGGATCGTGAGCCCGCAAAGGACCGCCATTAACGGGCTGTTGGCCAGTTTCAGATGTGTCATACTTTTTTCCTCCTAAAATTTCCCGTTCCGGAAAGATGGATACGGACCGATCCATTTGGGTTGACAGATATCCCAAACAGTCATACACTGATTATATGAAAATCGGTGAATTTTGACAAATACCCCATTTTCATTACGACATAACTATTTCATTATGGATGGAGGAATTTCATGAATCTACAGCATCTGGAATACCTGATTGAAATTGAAAACTGCGGTTCTATTTCCAAGGCAGCCAGACGCCTTTTCGTCACCCAGCCCTACTTAAGCCGGATCCTTAAGGAGGTGGAGTCGGAATATGGGATCACAGTCTTTACCCGTGAAAAGACCGGTATCACCCCCACAGACAGCGGACGGCTGTTCCTGGATATGGCCAGGGACCTGTTAGACGATGCCGGCAACTTTCAAAGGATCTTCCGGGAACGGGCCGACCATTACCGTCTGAGAGTCTCGGCCTGTACCTGCTCCCACCCCAACGACGCGTTTATCCGCATGGTGAAATCCATTCCGGACATACCGCTCCGGTTCTCATACAGAGAAAGCTCCCCCCGCATCGTCATCGGAGATGTCTATTCCAACCGGGCTGATGTGGGAGTTCTTATGTATCTGGCCCACACCCGCAGCCAGATCGAAGAGCTTTTGTCCTTCCGCCACCTGGAGGAGCATTTTCTCTTCTCCTCCCGGGCCCAGCTCTTCTGCCGGGAGGACCACCCGATCTTAAAGGAAAAGGATTCTCTGACCATGGAAAAGATCTGCCAGTACAATTTTGCCCTGTATCCGGTGGAGGCGGGAAATGCCCGGGCCCTGGAGAGCGTCTACAACAATATGGATCTGAATTTCATCAACTGGAACCAGATCCGGCAGATCGTCTATGTGGAGAGCCGTTCCGCCCTCCATACGCTGCTCCTGCGCACCGACTATCTCGGCGTCGGGATCCTGCCGATCCTGGACCAGGAGAAAAATTATCATATCGTGTCCATTCCGCTGCCGGACAGCATCCTGTCCGCAGAAAAAGGGCGTTCCAATTATATCTGCAGCTATATCTTCCCCAAAGGAAAGGAGCTTCCCAAGGCTGCCAGGGCATACATTACCTTCCTGGAACAGTGCTATGGGCAGAATTCTGATTATATCCGCCAGATGCCCGAGGCCCAAAAAAGCATGGAAGAAATCCAGCGGCTGGAGGAAGAGGATTAAACCGCAGGGCTGCCGCAAAAAAGCTGGTTCTCAGCTTCCCTTCTGCGGCAGCCCCTTCGGTTCGCTTTTTACAGCATCTTATTTACAAGCTCTGTCAGCTCTGCTCCCATCTTTTCGGATCTTGCGTCTGCGTCCTCCATGGAGGCTCCCTTCACTCCATAGTAAAACTTGATCTTAGGCTCTGTACCGGACGGGCGGACACAAAGCCATGCGCCGTCGTTCATCTCATAGTAGAGCACGTTGGCAGAGGGAAGGCCTGTGGGGCGGACAGCGCCCGAAGCCATGTCCATAATGGTCCCGGCCTTATAATCCCGGGCCGCAGTTACTGTATAGTCTCCCAGGGTCTTAGGCGGCTCCTGGCGGAAGTTTTCCATGATCTCCTGGATCTTTGCCAGACCCTCGATGCCCTTTAAGCCGATGGATTTTACGGTGTCCTTATAGTAGCCGTACTTCTCATACATGGCCACCATGGCATCCCATAAGGTCATTCCCTTTTCTTTATAATAAGCGGCAGCCTCGCAGAGTGCGGCGGTAGCGGAGATAGCGTCCTTATCCCGGGCATAGGTACCGATCAGGCAGCCATAGCTTTCTTCCATGCCGAACATATAGGTGCCTTTTCCTGTCTGCTCCTCCTTTAAGATCTGCTGGCCGATATACTTAAAGCCTGTGAGCACCTCCACCAGCTCACAGCCGTAATGCTCAGCCACGGCGTTCACCAGGTTGGTGGTCACGATGGATTTGATGACCTGTCCGTCCGCCGGGATCTGGCCCTTGGCCTGCTTCTGGCCCAGCACATAATCACATAACAGGGAACCGGACATGTTTCCGGTCAGAGGATGGTATTCCCCGGTCTTTGCATCCTTTACGTAAACGCCCAGACGGTCCGCGTCGGGATCAGTGGCCAGGACCAGATCGGCGTTCTTCTCCTTCGCCAGCTTTAAGCCCAGGGCAAAGGCCTCCTCCGCCTCCGGGTTGGGATAGCTGACCGTGGGGAAGTTTCCATCGGGCAGCTCCTGCTCCGGAACCACGTATACATTTTCAAAGCCCAACTCCTTCATGACCCGTCTGGCCGGAATATTTCCGGTGCCGTGGAGCGGAGTGTAGATAATGGTGATGTCCTTCTGCATCCGGTCAATGGCGTCCTGGTTCACCACCTGGGCCTTTACGTTCTCAATATATTTATCGTCGATCTCTTTGCCGATCACCTGGAATTTTCCGGATCTTAAGGCCTCCTCCTCCGAGGTGGTCTTTACTGTGGAAAGATCCTCGATGGCCAGGACCTCCTCCAGCACGCCCTTATCATGGGGCGGGGTGAACTGGGCGCCGTCCTCCCAGTATACCTTATAGCCGTTGTATTCCGGCGGATTGTGGCTGGCAGTGATATTGATGCCGGCGATGCAGCCCAGTTCACGGACCGCAAAGGAAAGCTCCGGCGTGGGGCGCAGGGATTCAAACTTGTAGGCCTTGATCCCGTTGGCCGCCAGGGTCATGGCTGCCTCCATGGCAAACTCCGGGGACATTCTCCTGGAATCAAAGGCAATGGCAACGCCCTTTTCCTCTCCACCCTGTTTTTTTATATAATTGGCAAGGCCCTGGGTCGCCCGGCGGACTGTATAAATATTCATACGGTTGATGCCCGCGCCGATGATGCCGCGCAGGCCCGCGGTACCGAACTCCAGATCCATATAGAACCGCTCTTTGATCTCATTTTCATCGTCTGCAATGGCCCTCAGCTCATTTTTCGTATCCTCGTCGAAATACGGGTCCGCAAGCCACTGTTCATAGATCTTCATGTAATCTTTCATGTGCTTTTTCACTCCCTCAATCTTTCTTTTTGTCCGCAGAACCAAAGTTGTCTCATGGTGCCATTATACTTCATTTATCTGAAAAAAGAAAGCATTAAATAATGCCGTCCACAAACCGTTTCCGGTTCTTTTCCTGGGCCTTCAGGCTTTCGATCTTTTCCGTATTCCTGGCCGGGATCCATGCTTTATTGGCATTATAATAGAAGTTGATCTGCTTCCAGTATTTCTCCGGATACAGGAACATGAAATACAAGCACTCCCGCTCCATCCGGCTCATGGGAAGCACCCGCTCATATGCCTCCAGCATCCCATTTCCCAGCCCGCAGTCCCAGTTGTGCTTCTCCATGACCTTCCGCATGAAATAATAAAGATCCTCCACCTGGAGCCCCAGATGCATCCGTCCGAACCCGGTGACGGCCACATAATCCCGTCCCATGAGAATATGGTGCTGGTTCAGCTCCCCGTGGCAGATGGAATACCGCTCCGTCCATCCCTTTTCGTCCCCGGGATACAGCTTTTTCATCCCCTCCGCCGCCAGAACGGCCTGCTGGTAAAAGGGCTCAAAGCTGGCAATGACGCAGAGCTCAAACTCGTTTTTCTGCTGTTTTCCCCGGATAAAGGCCCTGGCCTTCTTAAGCTCCCTGTTATGCTTTTCCATGGCCATAAAAAGAGGCGGGGACACCATGGACTTCATGTTCCACTCCTCCCTGGGCTCCACCTTTCTCAAAAGCTTATGGAGTACGGCGATCTGGCGCACCGCAGAAAGGATCTCTCCCGTATCCTTCAGATCGCATTCCCGGTCAGAAAACCAGTCCTTCACCACGTATCTGATTCCGTCGGAGGCAGTGGATAAAAGCTCTCCCTCTTTATTCCTCACATACTGGTCCACCCTGAGGCTTCCGGCTCCGGCCACGGCCCCCAGCACCAGTTCCTCAAACTCCAGGCGCTTTACGCTGCCTCTGTATTCCTTCAGAAGCTTTAACCCCCGGTCCGTCTCAAAGATCCAGGCTCCGCGGCCCTTCCGCATGGACTCCACGTTTAACTCATACTGTCCGGCCACCTCTGTATTCCAGTCATTCATCCTGATCCCCTCCATATCCCTTCTGAACTACTTCCAGAATATGAAAGGGCCGGCCAGAATATGAGGACATTTTGGCCAGCCCATGGTTTCGCTCACAGATGAAATTTTTTCTGGGATCCCTCCAGTCCGGAAACGCAGACCTTCCCGCTCAGCCCCGGAGCTTTTCCAGCAGAAGCTCTCTCCGGTTTAAGGACGGGTCCTCCAGCACCAGTTCCAGCAGACGCCTGAGTGTCTCTCCGATCTCCTTTCCCTCCATACCGGCTGCCAGCAGGTCGCCGCCTCCCACAGCCAGCTCCTTTAAGGATACGCAGTCCCCGTCTTTTTCGATCTCCTCCCAAAGCCTGCGGATCTCTTCTGTCTGGGGATCTTTATCCAACGCCTTAAGCCGCAGGCAGCCGTCAAACTGGTACGGCGTCATCCGGCTTAAGAATCTCCGGATCCCTGGCTTTTCCGGCCCCAGAGGCGCCTGGGCAGCCCCTGCCATAGCCTTTCCGTTATCCACAGTCTCGTTGTCCAGCTTAAGGCCCTTCAGGATCCGGCGCACCATGTCCGGCTTCATATGGCGCAGGAATCCGGCCCAGCGCATGGATTTCTCCGGCGGAAGGAGAGCCAGGCAGGAAAAGGGCTCCGGCCCGGATGTCCCTCCGGCCATCCTCTCCCGCTCGGTCTGGAATACCAGGGGGAAATCTCCGGTCACATAGGGACTGATCCCCGTGTCCTCCACCATGGCGATCTTTTCCGGATGGGCGGAGGTCAGCAGCTTGGTAAGCTCCACCTGGATCCGCTCCTTGCTGACATTTTTAAGGTTCAGTGCGATCTCCCGGATGGCTCCATACGTCTCCCCTTCGATGGAAAATCCCAGCTGGGCTGCGAACCGGATGGCCCGGAGGATCCGCAAAGCGTCCTCTGTGAACCGGTCCCGGGGACAGCCCACGCACCGGATCACCTTTTTCTCCAGATCCCCCATGCCGTCAAAGGCATCCACGATCCCGGTCTCATGGCTGTACGCCATGGCATTGATGGTAAAGTCCCGGCGTTTCAGATCCTCCAGAAGGCTGGATGTGAATTCCACAGAATCCGGGTGACGACCGTCCCGGTACTCTCCGTCGATGCGGTAGGTGGTCACCTCATAGCCCTTGCGGTTTTTAATGATGGTGACCGTCCCGTGCTGCAGCCCTGTATCCACAGTCTTCCCGAAGATCTCCTTCACCTCTTCCGGCTTTGCGGAGGTGGTGATATCCCAGTCTCCAGGAGTCCGGCCCAGAAGAGTATCCCGGACGCAGCCGCCTACGGCAAAGGCCTCGAAGCCCCGTTCCCGTATTTTTTTTATGATCCATTCTGCCTCATAGGGCATTTCTATCCTTACATCCCGATTCATGGTCCTCCGCCTTTCCTGGCTGCACAGTCTGTCAGCCCCGCATATCAGAAAACACAGGCATCAGTCTTTTGGCCAGCGCAGCCGCCAGCACACAGAGCACAAAGTCCTCGCCCACAGTCAGCAGGAAGCAGTTGATGAACACCAGCTTCCAGCTGACAGCCGCCTGGAGCACATAATTGCTGCACACATAAAACCAGACCATGCCGCAGGCATAATCCGCAATCAGCCCCCAGACCGCCGAAAACAGAAGCCAGCCAAAAGAGTTCTGGCGGTGCAGCTCATGGATCCGCCCTGTCAGATATCCAGCGGCAGCAAACCCCATCAGAAACCCAAAGGTAGGCTTCAGCAGATAGGAAAGGCCGCCGCCGGAAGCAAACACCGGAATACCCAGGAGTCCCACCGCCAGATATGTGCATACGCTGAACAGCGCGCCCTTTGAGCCGAGGAGAAGCCCCGCCAGCAGCACGAAAAAGAACTGAAGGGTAAAGTGCATGGGCACCGGCTGGACCGGGATCGTGATCTTAAGAAACGCCCCGGCCGCGATCAGCGCCGTAAACAGCCCTCCATAGGCCAGGTCCTTTACGGACCGTCTGTTTTCTTTCATATATTAGTATGCCTTGCCCCAGTACACCATCTTTGTGGCCGGCTTTCCACAGTATACACAGGTATCAGCCAGCTTTTCCTGCTTAAATGGCATGCAGCGGGAAGTCACGCCCACTTCTTCCTTTAATTTATCCTCGCATTCCTGGCAGCCGCACCACATAGCCCGAATAAAGCCCGGCTTGTTGTCGGCAATGTCCTTCATCTCCTCCAGGCTGTGGGCGTCGTAAGTGTGGGCGTCCCTGTGGGCCTTTGCCCGCTCAAACATATCGTGCTGGATGGTCTCTAAAAGCTCGCCCACCTTTGCGGGGATCTCGTCGATGGCCACTGTGATCTTCTCATGGGTATCACGGCGCACCAGAACGGCCTGGCCAGCCTCAATGTCCTTGGGTCCTAACTCCACACGCACCGGGATCCCGCGCATTTCGGACTCGGAGAACTTCCAGCCCGGGCTCTTGTCAGAATCATCCACCTTCACGCGGAAATTGGAGAGCATGTCCTTCACTTCCAGCGTTTTTTCCATTACGCCCTCCAGATTCTGGCGGATCGGAACGATCACCACCTGAGTAGGCGCCACCTTCGGCGGAAGCACAAGTCCCTCGTTGTCGCCGTGTACCATGATGATGGCGCCGATCATACGGGTGGTCATGCCCCAGGAAGTCTGGTGCACATATTTTAACTGGTTGTCCTTATCGGAATACTGGATGCCGAAGGCCTTGGCAAAGCCGTCACCAAAGTTATGGCTGGTACCAGACTGGAGCGCCTTTCCGTCATGCATCAGCGCCTCGATGGTATAAGTGGCCTCTGCACCGGCAAATTTCTCCTTATCCGTCTTCTGGCCGCGGACCACCGGGATCGCCAGGAAGTCCTCGCAGAAATCTGCGTATAAATTTAACATCTGGATGGTGCGCTCTTCCGCTTCCTCGGCTGTGGCGTGGGCAGTGTGGCCCTCCTGCCATAAAAACTCTCTGGAGCGGAGGAAGGGTCTTGTGGTCTTCTCCCATCTCACAACGGAGCACCACTGGTTGTATACCTTGGGAAGATCCCGGTAGGAGTGGATATCCCCTGCATAAAAATCGCAGAATAAGGTCTCAGATGTGGGTCTTACACAGAGACGCTCCTGTAAAGGCTCCAGGCCGCCGTGGGTCACCCAGGCAACCTCCGGTGCAAAGCCCTCCACATGATCCTTTTCCTTCTGAAGCAGGCTCTCCGGGATAAATAAGGGCATATATACATTCTTTACGCCGGTCTCCTTAAATCTCTTATCCAGCTCATTCTGGATATTTTCCCACAGGGCGTAGCCGTCGGGCTTAATGACCATGCAGCCCTTTACGCTGGCATAATCGCACAGCTCCGCCTTTTTTACCACATCCGTATACCACTGGGCGAAATCTTCTTCCATGGAAGTGATCGCTTCCACCATCTTCTTTTCCTTTGCCATGATGATCCTCCTTTATATTCTGTGCTGTCCGGGCGGCCGTCGGTTCCCATAAAGCGGGCCGGCTAAAACAAAAAAGCTGCCAGCCCCATAAAGGGACCGACAGCCGGCGTTACCACCCAATTTAGTTCCCGGGCCTGCCGGAAACTCTCTCTTTTTCCGCTAACGCCGGAAATACGTTATGCTTCACAGGAACGGGGACATCCGCTTACTCCTCCGTCCGGTTTCCTGCCCGCATAAAGCTCCGGGACCGGTTTCAACGACGCGTACATAAAGGCTCCCACCGCCGCCTTCTCTCTGGGATGCCGCATTCCGTTTACTTTTTCCCTTCACTGCTTTTTCATATAGGTCTTATGTCCACTGATTTTAAAGGATTTTCAGTGGTTTGTCAAGTACCTGGATGGCCTGCCGGAGACAGCTTTTTCCGTTCCCGCCATCCGGGTCATCTGTTTTCCCGGCTGCAGGCCTGCAGCCGGTGCTCATATTTCTCCTTGGTGGCCAGTCCGCCGCGGATATGGCGCTCCGCCTTGTTGATGTCCAGAACCACCCGGGCCTGGGCCGCCAGGGCGGGATTGATGTGGGTGAGGCGGTCGGTGACATCTTTATGTACCGTACTCTTCGATATCCCAAACTTTTTCGCCGTCTGGCGCACCGTAGCATTCTCGTCTATGATGTAATTGGCGATCTGGACCGCCCGTTCTTCGATATATTCCTTCATGGGTCTTCCCCTGGGAACGTTTTGTACATCATATGAAACCCATGGAGCTGTTATGACCGCGGACCGGCGGCTTTCTTACGCCCTTGCCGGTTCCACGATCCGCATTCCCGACAGACTGAACAAAAATCTTCCCAGGGCATACTTCTGAAGGCGCATATAATCCTCCGGAGATACCTTCCCTCCAAAATTCAGGATCTCCATATCCCCTCCGGCTCCCTCCACAAAAATATCCGCAGAGGTGAATCCGTTTTTCAGATAGAACCGTCTTCTGGCGATCCTCTGCTCCTGGTTCTCCGCTCCCTCGTCCAGCTGCTCGATCAGAAGGACCACCTTCTTATCTGAAAAATACTGGCATATCTCCTGCATGATGAAGCTTCCGGTCCCTTTGCTCCGGATCTTTCCGGATACGGCCAGATAATCCACCATGACCATATTCTGATACGGAATGGCAACAGTAAAACCCAGCAGTCCATTTTCATCGGATGCTGTAAAGACCCTGGCCTTTCCCCGCTTCACAGAATGCTTCAGGACAAACAACGGCTTTCTCTCTCTTTTGGGGAAGGCTTCCATATAAATACTTTTTACTTCCTTCCACTGACTGGCTTCTATTTCTGCAAATCTCATTTTTTCCTCCAGAATCTTGCATATTTTTCTTACGCAGTGTATCATAATATATACAGTAGCTGTACAGTCAAGGGGAGATTCGTATGAAAAATAAGAAATATTTTCTTACCTCCGGGGAATTTGCAAAAATGAACGGGATCAACAAAAGGACTCTGCATTATTACAATGATATCGGCCTGTTCCGCCCGGAAATGATCGATGAAAACGGATATCACTATTACAGCCGCTTCCAGGCGGTGCAGCTGGAAATGATCCTGATCTTCCGGCGCCTGGGACTCTCCATCGAAGAGATCCGGACTTACACAGACCACCCGTCTGACGCTTCCTTTACCCAGATCATCAGGGAAAAGCAGGAGCTCATCGACCGGTCCGTCTGCCAGCTTCTGGAGGTAAAGGCCTTTTTGCAGCAGAAGCAGGAAAAGCTGGCGCTGGGGCTTTCGGCCAGCCATGGAAAGATCGAGCGGATCCATCTGCCTAAACGGCACATTCTGCTCTCTGCGCCCATCACCGGGGCTTACGATGAGCATGATTTTTCCGTAGCCGCCGATTTTTCTCTCCGTCTGAAAACCATCTTCGGTCTGTACGACAACTTCGGCAGCCGGATCTCCATCCAGAATATTTCTTCCGGAAATTTCAATGATTATGACTGCTTCTTTTCTTATGGCAGAAATGATGCAGGACAGTATGATGCAGTGCTGCCTGCGGGAGAATATCTGCGGGCGTTCAGCGTGGGAAGCTGGGACCGGCTGAAGGACGTTTATGACCGTCTCCTGTCCTTTGCCCAGGAACATGAGCTCACACTGACCGGCTTCGCCTATGAGGAAGGGCTCAACGAAATGGCTCTGCGGGAGCTTGACGATTATATCACGATGATCACGGTCGCCTATACGGCGCAGCCGGCCTCCACGATCCCTTAAAACATCCCGGCAGCCGAGAACCAGAGAAAGAAGAAGGATCGGAGACAGGGGGCCTGTAAAACAAAACCGCACGCCCCATAAGAACATATGCCGGGGCTGTATCTTACCAGCGCCCCGGCACTCTCCTCCATCCGGCAGGAAACGCCCTGTTCCGTCCCGTAAAAAAACCCCTGCCTCCCGGGATTCCCAGGAAACAGGGGCTTTCTGTTTTTACATGCTCTCGTGGAACGTCCGCTTGATGACCTCCAGCTGCTGCTCTCTGCTGAGACGGCTGAAGTTCACGGCGTAGCCGGAAACACGGATGGTCAGAGTCGGATATTTTTCCGGATGCTCCATGGCGTCGATGAGGAGCTCCCGGTTCATGACGTTGACGTTTAAGTGATGGGCTCCCTGGATAAAGTATCCGTTTAAGATCATCACCAGGTTCTTCATCCGCTCCTCCTCCGATTTTCCAAGAGCCGTGGGCGTAATGGAGAAGGTGTTGGAAACTCCGTCCTGGCATACGGCCCGGTAGGGGATCTTAGCCACAGAGTTTAAGGATGCCAGCGCGCCGTGGCTGTCCCTTCCGTGCATGGGATTTGCCCCCGGGGCGAAGGGCTCTCCGGCCTTTCTTCCGTCGGGCGTCGTTCCCGTTTTCTTACCGTACATCACGTTGCTGGTGATGGTAAGAGCTGACAGCGTATGGATCGCATCCCGGTACAGGGCGTGCTTTTTAAGCTCTGCGGAGAAGAAGGACACCAGCTCCACGGCGATGTCGTCCACCCGGTCGTCATCGTTTCCGTATTTGGGGAACTCTCCCTCCACCTTAAAGTCCACGGCCACTCCGTTCTCATCCCTTACGGGCGTCACCTTTGCGAATTTAATGGCTGATAAAGAGTCCACAGCCACGGAAAGGCCGGAAACACCGAAGGCTGCCAGGCGCTCCACCCATGTATCGTGAAGGGCCATCTGGCTGGCCTCATAGGCATATTTATCATGCATGAAGTGGATGATGTTGATGGTGTCCACATAAAGCTCCGCCACATAGGCCAGGGTCTTCTTATAGTCCGCCAGCACATGGGAGTAGTCCAGGACCTCTTCTGTATTCTTTTCCAGTCCGGGGATCACCTGGAGTCCCTTTAACTCGTCCACGCCGCCGTTGATGGCGTAAAGCAGGCTCTTGGCCAGGTTGGCCCTGGCGCCGAAGAACTGCATCTGCTTTCCAACAGCCATGGCCGATACGCAGCAGGCGATGCAGTAATCGTCGCCGTACATGGGCCGCATCAGATCATCGTTCTCGTACTGGATGGAGTCTGTATCAATGCTCATCCTCGCGCAGTAATCCTTAAAGGCCTCCGGCAGGTTCTGGCTCCAGAGCACGGTCAGGTTGGGCTCCGGGGCGGTTCCCAGGTTGGTCAGTGTATGGAGATAGCGGAAGGTGTTCTTCGTCACCAGCGTCCGGCCGTCCACGCCCATTCCTCCAAGGCTTTCGGTCACCCAGGTGGGATCTCCGCCGAACAGCTCGTTGTACTCCGGCGTCCTCAGATGGCGCACCAGACGGAGCTTGATGATAAACTGGTCGATGAGCTCCTGGGCTCCAGCCTCTGTAAGGATCCCCGCCTCCATGTCTCTCTGGATATAAATATCCAGGAAGGTGGCGGTCCGGCCCAGGCTGGTGGCTGCCCCATTGTTTTCCTTGATCCCGGCAAGATAGGCCATATACAGGTTCTGAACGGCTTCATGGGCATTTTCCGCAGGCTTTGTGATATCGCAGCCGTACTTCGCAGCCATGTCCGCCATCTTCTTTAAGGCGCGGATCTGCTCGCTCACATCCTCTCTGAGACGGATCCTCTCGTCGGTCATGGGCCCGTCTAAAAGCTTCAGGTCTGCCTTTTTGGACTCAATGAGGAAATCTGTGCCGTAAAGGGGGACACGGCGGTAGTCGCCAACGATCCGGCCGCGGCCATAGGCGTCGGGAAGTCCTGTCAGAAGTCCTGCGCTCCGGGCCACACGGATCCGCTCCGGGTATGCGTCGAATACGCCGTCGTTATGGGTCTTTCTGTATAGATTAAAGTGCTTTTCCACGTCCGGATCCAGCTGGTAGCCGTACTGCTCCAGGGCGCTCTTGGCCATCCGCATGCCGCCGAAGGGATTGACGATGCGCTTTAATGGCGCGTCGGTCTGGAGCCCGACGATCACTTCATTGTCTTTATCAATATATCCGGGAGCAAAGTTGTCGATGCCAGACACCACTGTGGTATCCACGTCCACAATGCCCTTTTTTACCTCCTCCAGGATCAGGCCGTGAGCCTTTTCCCATACTTTTTTCGTCTTTTCCGTGGTCCCCTCCAGAAATCCATCTCCGCCTGCATAGGGCGTATAGTTTTTCTGGATAAAGTTCCTTACGTTGACCACATGGCGCCACTCGCCGGTCTTAAAGCCTCTCCATGCTGTACAGTTTATATCGATACTCATATTGATCTCCTTTCACCCTGTCACAGATCACGTTTTGTGATCCCATTCTCTTCCATCTGATCTCCGATGCTCCTCAGACCCTCAGCCATTTTTCAGCCCGCAGTTCATACGCTCCTGCCATTTGACAAGAGCTCCGCTCTCCATGGGCGGCACGCCCTCCAGAGGATATGGGATTCCCATGGCGCGGTATTTGGGCACCCCCAGAACATGATATGGAAGCAGCTCCACCCGCTTCACATTCCGTATTCCCTTTACATACTCTGCCAGACCCGCCAGATGGTCCTCTCCGTCCGTAAGGCCGGGAACCACCACATGGCGGAGCCACAAGGGAACCTCCATGGACTGGACCGCGTCCAAAAATTCCTCATAGGCATCCATGGACCGGCTGGTGACAGCCTGATACCCTTCTGGCGTATAATGCTTCACATCCAGAAGCACCAGATCCGTATTTTTGAGGATCTCCCCATAACCGCCGCAGCCCACTCCCGCCGTATCCAGGCAGGTATGGATCCCACGGCTTTTACACAGGGCAAGGGCCTCTGTCAGAAATTCCTTCTGTAACAGCGGCTCCCCTCCGGAAAACGTAACGCCTCCGTCGGCCCCGTAATAGGGTTTAAACCGCATCAGCCGGTTTACAGTCTCCTCCGGAGATTCCAGGGTCCCCCCTCCGCAGAGCTCCCACGTATCCGGATTATGGCAATACCGGCACCGCAGGCGGCAGCCCTGTAAAAAAATCACCGTGCGGATCCCGGGTCCGTCCACAAGCCCCATGGATTCCCAGGAATGGATCCGTCCCATGGCCATACGATCTCCTCCTTCTCAGCAAAACCAGATGAAACTCCTCTCAGTTCCAGATCTGCCCTGGGCCCCGTTCACGCCTTCCTGCAAAGCAAAAAAGAGCCGTCCATCCGGGCAGATTGCCCAGACGGTCGGCTCAGCAAGATCATACTTCATGTGGTTTCTTCCACTTCCGTCAGTCATATGATGGTTCCACTATACAAAAGATTCCTGGAACTGTCAAGATGGAACTGCAAATTTTTTACTTCCTTTTTTCCTCCACCTGGTACACGTCCGTCCTCCGGCTTTCCAGGGACGGCATCCGGCGGCGGACCGCATCGGCATGATCCAGATCGATCTCCCCATAAAAGACCCCTGTCTCCGATCCGGCCCGTACCAGAACCTTTCCCCAGGGATCGATGAGCATACTGTTCCCATAGGCCGTGTAGGCCGGCTTCACCCCGGTCTGGGCTGCCGCGATCACATAGCAGCCGTTTTCCACGGCCCTGGCCCTGAGGAGAAGCTCCAGATGCTCCTCCCCGGTCTCCTTTGTGAAGCTCACCGGAACAAAAAACACTTTAGCTCCTTTTATGGCCAGCAGACGGTACAGCTCCGGAAACCGCACATCGTAGCAGATGGACATTCCGAAGCACCCCAGCTCTGTTTCCGCCGTCACCACTGTGTCTCCAGGGCGGATCCGGTCCGATTCCCGGAACGGCCGGCCGTCGGCCAGGGTGATGTCAAAGGTATGGAGCTTCCTGTATCTGGCCAGGATCCCGCCGTCGGGGCCTATGAGCACGCTGGTGTTGCAGGCCCGTTTTTCTCCCGGGATCTCCTCCGTAATGCTGCCGCCATGGATATAGATCCCATGCTCCGCCGCCTTTTCCATGAGCCGCCCGGTGGAATATCCAGGGATCGGCTCCCTTCCTCCGCCGGGACCTGTGTTTTTCCCGATCAGGTTCATGACCTCGGGAAAGCACACCAGCTCCGCCCCCGAAGCCGCCGCCTCATCGATCCAGGCACAGGCGTCCTCAAGATTCTTTTCCTTATTGTTCTGGGTGTCCATCTGGACCATTGCGATCTTATATTTCCGTTTCATGGACTCCTTTCCCGGACCATTCATGTCCGCCAGAAAACTCCCCCGCCCTATTTCCTGTGCTCCGTATGCAGCAGCAGATGGGCTTTATGGGAATTGGGCTTTTCAAAAAATTCCTCGTACATAGCCTTCACGTCCGGATTTTCATGGGAATACCGGAGTCTGGCGCCGGCGTCCAGATAATAAAGCTGCCTTCCCCGTTCAAAGGCCAGCTCCTTCCCATCGTGGATGGGCTGTCCGCCTCCGCCCACACAGCCTCCAGGGCAGGCCATGACCTCCACGAAGTCGTAATGGACCTCTCCCCGGTCGATCCGCTCCAGAAGATCCCTGGTGTTTCCCAGGCCGCTGACTGCTGCCGTCCGGAGCACCAGATCGTCGATCTTGAATTCTGCCTCCTGGACGCCATTGTTGGCGTTGAAGCCCAGGCTGCGCACTGCCCGGAAGGCGTCTGCCGGAGCATTTTTCCCTTTCAGGGCAAAGTAGGCCGTCCTCAAAGCCGCCTCCATGACGCCGCCGGTGGCCCCGAAGATGACTCCGGCTCCGGTCCCCTCCCGCATGGGGCTGTCGCTTTCAATATCGTTTAAGCCCTCCGGCCTTATGTGGGCGGACCGGATCATCCGTACCAGCTCTCTTGTGGTCAGGACTGCGTCCACGTCGTGGCCTGCGTATTCCTCATAAAACAGCTCCATCTCCCGCTCTGCCTTCTTGGCCACGCAGGGCATGATGGAAACTGTGAAGATCCGCTCCGGGTCCACTCCCAGCTTCTGGGCATAATACGTCTTCATCACCGCTCCGAACATCTGCTGGGGCGATTTGGCCGTGGACAGATATTTCACCATATGGGGGAACTGGGTCTTTACGAACCGGATCCAGCCGGGGCAGCAGGAGGTGAACATGGGTCTGTCCCTGAATTCGCCTTTTGTAAACCGCTCCAGGAACTCACTGGCCTCCTCCATAATGGTCAGATCCGCCGAAAAAACCGTATCAAAGGCGTAGTCCACGCCCATGCGCTTTAAAGCGTCCATGATCCGGCCGATGGTGGCCTCCTCCGGGGAAAGCCCCAGCTCCTCGCCCCAGGCAGTCCGCACCGCCGGAGCCACCTGGGCCACCACGATCTTATCCGGATCCTCAATGGCCTCCCAGACCTTTTCCGTATCGTCCCTGGCGGTCAGAGCCCCCACCGGACAGTGGGTGATACACTGGCCGCAAAGGGAACAATCCGCTTCCTCGATGGTCTTTCTTCCGGAAACATTGATGGTCACCCGGGAACCGGTCCCCTCCACGGTCCAGATCCCCAGTCCCTGGACCTTTTCACAGATCTGGACACAGCGCATGCATTTGATGCATTTTTCAGATTTTCGCAATAATGGGAAATTTTTATTCCACGGCTGGTGCTCCAACGTATGGTGGAAGGGAATTTCCAAAATATTCAGATCATTGGCGATCTTCTGAAGGCTGCAATTCCCGCTCCTCTGACAGGTGGCACAGAGACAGTCGTGCTGGGACAGGAGAAGTTCCACGATCTTTCTCCTGTGGCGGCGGACCTTGGGACTGTTGGTATAAAGCACCATCCCCTCGGCTACCACGTTATTGCAAGAGGTAATCAGCCTCTCCTTTCCCTCCAGCTCCACCACACAGACGCGGCAGGCGGCGATCTCGTTGATATCCTTTAAATAGCACAGACTGGGGATCGGGATCCCGCATCTGGCCGCGGCGTCCATGATCGTCGTTCCTTCTCTTACCTGGATCTTCTTTCCGTCGATCGTCACATTTACCATATCGTATCCCTGCCTCCCTTAAAGATTCCATAGCCAAAGTGGTCACAGCGCAGGCACCGGTCGGCCTCCTGTCTGGCCTCCTTTTCTGTCATGCAGTTTTCTACGCCTTCAAAATCATGGACCCGCTGGCAGGCCTCCCGCTCCGTCAGGTTGACCCGTCCGCAGGGCGTCCGGTCCTCCAGATTGGCGTCCGGGATCTCTACATCACAGGAGATCTCGTGGCGGAAGCCCAGATATTCGTCAATGTTGGCCGCCACCACCTTGGCTGCCGCAATGGCCTTGATGACCGAGGCCGGTCCGCTGGCACAGTCGCCGCCGGCAAAGACGCCCGGCATGTTTTCAAAGTCTCCTGTGCTCCTGGTGATGATCTTTCCTCTCTGGACCGGGACCCCTGCCTCTTCAAAATGGCTGGTTTCGATATCCTGGCCGATGGCCCGGATCAGCACATCGCAGGGGATATACACGTCCGGCTCTCCCGTGGGCTGGATCCCGGCGCGGCCGTCCTTTATGGCGCTGACCATCTGGGGCGTGGCCCAGATCCCCCGGACCCGTCCGTTCTCATCCACATCGATGGAGGACGGTGCCTTTAAGGTCAAAAGCTCGATCCCTTCGGCCACGGCTCCCTCGATCTCCTCCGGCAGGGCCGTCATATCGTGACGCCGTCTGCGGTACAGGATGCTGACCTTCTCCGCGCCCATGCGCTTTGCCGTCCGCACCGCGTCCATGGACACGTTGCCGCCTCCGACCACCACCACCTGCTTTCCTGTGAGGTCCGGCAGCTCCCCAAGGCCTGCGCTCCGTAAAAATTCCACCGCCGACAGCACGCCGTCTGCGTCCTCATGGTCCAGGCGCAGCTTCTTATCAGCGCTGGCTCCGATGGCGATGAGGATAGCGTCATATTCCTTCTGGAGCTCCTGGATGGTGATGTCCTTTCCGATCTTTAATCCATGCTTCACCTGAACGCCTGTTTTTAAAATACTGCGGATATCGTCCTCCAGCCGCTCCTTGGGAAGACGGTAATTGGGGATCCCGTACCGGAGCATGCCGCCCAGCTCCGGCAGCATCTCATAAACAGTGGTCTGATGGCCCATGAGCTGTAAGTAATAGGCGGCGCTCAGGCCTCCGGGGCCTCCGCCGATGACGGCGATCTTTTTTCCCGTGGACGGAGCCGGAGCCGGGGGATCCACCTCTCCCGCAAAATCCGCTGCCACCCGCTTCAGCCCGCGGATGTTTATGGCGTCGTCCACCATGTTCCTGCGGCACATGGACTCACAGGGATGCTCGCATATGAAGGCGCAGGAGGTGGGGAAGGGATTGTCCTTCCGGATCAGGCGGATGGCGTCCGCATACCTGCCCTCCCGGACCAGGGCGATATATCCCGGGATATCCACATGGGCCGGGCACAGGGTCACGCAGGGCACCGGCTGGGAGGCCACACAGGTACAGCGGCCGTGCTTCACATGCTCCACATACTCGTCCCGGTAGCCGGTCAGCCCCTTATAGACCATATTGGCCGCCTCATATCCAATGGCGCAGTCGGCGGCTTCCATGACCGCCAGAGCCGTCTCTTCCATCAGTTTTAACGTGTCCATGGTAGCCTTTCCATCCAGTACGTCCTGGATCAGAAACATCAGCTGCTTTAAGCCGATCCGGCAGGGCACGCATTTCCCGCACGTCTGGGCGTAGCACAGCTCCAGGAACGCCCGGGCCAGGTCCACGGGACAGAGTCCCGGCTGGCTCGCCTCGATCCTTCGTTCCAGGTCCTTATAAAGCCCCTCCATGACGATCTTTGCTCTCGTCGGAGAGACCATTTCCAGTCTGCTCATGAGCATCGCTCCTTCCTGCGGCATTCGCCGCTGTCCTTCTAAGAATCAAACATTCGGTCTTTCGTCTTTCATAAGTTTGATTTTACACATGTTTTCTGCAAAATGCAAGAAAATTCCAAAAAAGCGCCAGACCGGATCTCTGTGTATCCAGTCTGGCGCTTTCTCTGTTTTTTATAATACCTTGCTTAAGAAGGAGCGCAGCCGTTCTGATTTGGGATTTGTAAAAAATTCCTCCGGCGGGGCCTCCTCCACAAAATCGCCGCCGTCCAGGAACATGACACGGTCGGCCACCTCTCTGGCAAAGCCCATCTCGTGGGTCACCACCAGCATGGTCATATGCTCCTTTGCCAGCTCTCTCATTACGTTTAATACCTCGCCCACCATTTCCGGGTCCAGGGCCGAGGTGGGTTCGTCAAACAGCATCACATCCGGCTTCATCATCAGCGCCCGGACAATGGCGATCCTCTGCTTCTGACCGCCGGAAAGCTGTGCCGGATAAGCGTCCTTTTTGTCTAAAAGTCCCACGCGGGCCAGGAGCTTTTCGGCTTCCTTTACGGCATCCTCCTCCTTCACTCCCAGAAGCTTCACGGGAGCGATGGTCATGTTTTTCATGATGCTCATATGGGGGAACAGGTTGAACTGCTGGAACACCATCCCCATCTTCCGTCTCAGCAGATTGATATCCGTATTTTTATCGGTGATATCCGTTCCCTCAAAAAAGATATGGCCGCCGGTGGGCTCCTCCAGCAGGTTCATGCACCGGAGGAACGTGGATTTTCCGGAGCCGGACGGCCCCACCACAAATACGACCTCTCCCTTTTTAATGGTGGTGGTAATGTTCTTCAGCACGTCCACCCCGTCAAAGGATTTACATAATTCCTTTACCCGGATCAGCGGCTCTCCTGCGCCGATCTCCCGGTTCTTTGTCTGATTTTCCGCCATGACTTACCTCTTTTCATTCTTTCTGAGCCTGGTTTCCAGTTTTCCCACCATATAGGTCAAAAAGGTCACGATCATCCAGTAGATTAACGCCACCGTAAAAAGCGGGAGCACCACGTTATAGGTACGGCTCCGGATGATATCCGCTCCCCTTGTCAGATCCTGGAGGGCAATGAAGCCGGATACGGAGGTCTCCTTTAAAAGGGCGATGAACTCGTTGCAGAGGGCCGGCAGGACATTTTTAAAGGCCTGGGGCAGGATAATATACCAGATGGTCTGGGCGTAATTGAAGCCCAGGCTTCTTCCCGCCTCGAACTGTCCATTGTCGATGGACATGATGCCGGACCGGAATATCTCCGCCACATAGGCTCCGGAGTTGATTCCAAAGGCCAGGATCGCGCAGAGCATCTTGGAGGAGTCCGGAGACGAAAAAATAAAGTAATATGTGATCATCAGCTGGACTGTCACCGGCGTTCCGCGGATCACAGAAAGATAGGCGCGGCAGAACACGTTTAAGACCCCAAGCTTCCCTGTCCTTTCATAGGTGGAGCGCACGGTCCCCACCAGGAACCCAAGAAAAATGCCAAGGAGCACGGCAAATAAAGTAACGAGAAGGGTCGTTTTCAGACCTCCCAGAATGTACTTTACGAACCGGTCGTCGGCGACAAAGTTGTTGTAAAATTGTTCCGCTGTAAGCTGCTCTTCTAAGTTCACGTTTTCATTCCTTTCTCTGTTTTTCCAGCCGTTTCCTCCGGTCTGGAATTATTTTTATGACACGACAATGGGGCTGCCGCAGAAGAAATTCAGATCTCCTCCCTTGCGACAGCTCCATTATTTTCCAGTTACATGTTCATTTTACACCATATGGGCCGGATTAAAAAGCCCTTTCCATAATTTTCCATTCCTTATTCTGCCGGGATATATTTGTTCACGATCTCGTCGATGGTCCCGTCTTCCTTAAGCTCGGCGATGGCTGCATTTAACTTCTCAAGGAGCTCTGTATTGCCCTTTTTCACTGCAATGGCATACTCTTCTTTTCCAAGTTCCTCACCGGCCTGCTTTAAGTCGTCATTCTGGGAAAGGAATACGTTGGCCGGAGCCTTGTCTAAAAGGACCGCGTCGATCTTGCCCTGCTTTAAGGACTGGACTGCCTCAAAGAAGGTATTATAACGCTCCACCTTATCGTCACCGCAGATGTCAGAGGCTGTGGTATCGCCGGTGGTTCCAAGCTGGGCTCCCACAACGTGGCCAGCCAGGGTATCTTCTCCTGTGATCTCTGTATTGTCAGCCTTTACCAGGATCACCAGGGAGGAGGAGGCGTAGGTATCTGTAAAGTCCACGGATGCCGCACGCTCCGGGGTTACGGTCATACCGGCCAGGGCAAAATCACATTTTCCAGAGGCCACAGACGGGACGATGGCGTCAAAGGCCATATCCTCCACCTTCAGCTCCATACCTAACTTCTCAGCGATGGCTCCTGCGATCTCCGGGTCGATGCCCACGATGGCGTCGCCGTCATGGAATTCCCAGGGCTCGAACTCCGCGTTGGTGGCCATGAGGATGGTGCCGCCAGCTGCTTCCTCTTCTCCGGCCTTTGTCTCCTCGGCGGAGCTCTCTGCTCCCTTGGCGTCTTCCTTTGCCGCTGTTGTCTCGGCCTTTGTATCTGCTGCTGTCGTCTCGGCCTTTTCTCCGCCGCCGCATGCGGTCAGAGCCGCTGCCATGGCTGCTGCCAGGATCACTGCTGTTGCTTTCTTCATCATCTTCATCATTTTTCCTTCCCTTTCTGCTTCTTCATTCTGTCTGAAATTTCATTTTGAATATTTATTCATTTTTTTGTATTGACTATGGGTATTATACCTCTTTTAAAAGAAAAAGCAAGGGATATTTTATAAATTTTTTTATAAATCTTTCAAAAGCTTTTTTAAGAGCAGCTCCCGGCTGTTGATGAACATTTCCATCACCTGGTAGCTTTCCGTTTCCTCATAGGCACAGGTATGGACCTCCCCGTCATCGAAGGAAAGGATCCTGGCCCCCGGAAGGCCCAGAAGGATCGGAGAGTGGGATACCATAAAAAACTGCGCCCCCTGTCTGGCGCACTGGAAGATCTCCATTAAAAGCGTAAGCTGTCTCTGGGGGGAGAGGGCCGCTTCCGGCTCGTCTAAAAAATACAGGCCTCCAGGCGTCAGATACTTCTGGGCCACAGCCAGAAAGCTCTCTCCATGGGATTTTTCATGATATTTCTCTGAAGGATGCAGAAAATCCGCATATTCCTCTTCTCTGGTGGCCACATTGTAAAAGCTCTCAGCCCGCAGAAAATATCCCCAGGACGGCTTTTTATATCCCCGCACCAGCCGGAGAGCCCTCCACAGCTCTGAATGAGAGTCATAGGTGGAGAAATGGTAGTTCCTGGACCCTCCCTCGGGATTAAACCCGGCCGCAATGGCCATGGCCTCCAGGAGCGTGGATTTCCCGCTGCCATTCTCCCCGACAAAGCATGTGACCGGAGCGTCAAATTCCAGCGCCTCCAGGCCCTCCAGCGCCGGGATCCGCCTTAAATAGCTGTCCTGGCCGATCTTCTCCCACTCAATAACTGCCCTTCTTATAAACGGCTGGTTCATGCATCCATCCTTTCTGCGATCTTCCGGCTTTCCTTTGCGATCACCTGGAGGATCCCCTTAAGCTCCCTGGAGGCGGCCTTTTCGCCTCCCAGCTGGGCATATAGGTGTACGTTGGCCGCCGCCCCGCAGATCTCCCTCCGTTCCCTTCTCTGGTCCTCCAGGCTTTTTTCCAGCTCTGAGACCCGTTTGGAAAGACGGGCTTCTGCCTCTTTTATCCGCTCTGCCTCATTTTCTGCCTTCCTCAGCTCCTCCTCCAGCTCCTTCTTCCGCTCCACGAGCCGTTTTCCTTTCAGCCTTTCCCTGTAAAGCAGAAGACCCAGGATCAGGGTCAGGGTCCCGGAAAATCCTGCCGCTGCTGCCATCATCCACATCCGTTCCTCTTCCTCCATTTAAGCGTCCTGTTTCCGTTCTGTTCCCTCCTGGCCGGACCGGATGGTCCTCCGCATTTCCTTCAGGTCCATAAACTTATCCAGATACGGATACCCTTCCAGACCTGCCTCTCTGCTGCCTGGCTCCTTTAAGATAAAAACTGCCGGCCCCTTACCGTCTCCGTCCTCATGATCCACATATTTTAAGAATTCCCGGTCCAGGATCCACACATCGGGCTTTTCCTTTTTCAGCTTCTTCCGGACCTCCTCCCAGGAAACTCCCGAAACTGCCAGCCGGTAATACTGCCCCAGGGCCGCCTTAAGCCCGCTTCCGTAGATCCGGTCCCCTGTGACGATGCCCAGCACCTTCCGGGCCGAAAACGCCTCCTCCTTCCACCTGGTGAAATCAATGACCGGCGTATTATAAAGGGCAAAATCCATGTTCTCCCTGTTTTCCTCATAAAAGCTCCGGGCCGCCAGACAGATCCTGCGGCACAGCTCCTCAATATCCAGGCGGATATCGGATCCGTCCTCCGTATCCAGGTTACAGATGCTGCTGCCGCAGTTGAGCCCCAGGTGGAACCGTACCTCCGTGTCGGGTGTATCGTTATCGAAGCCCTTGTTCTGGTGCAGGTACTCGCATCTCAGCTGCCACAGCCGCTCCCCGCAGATATACGGCGCTTCGTCAGCCGGGTCCTTTTTTAAAAACGGGGCCCCGTATGTATCCACCCACTGGGAATACTGCCGCCCGGTATCCCGGCTGGGCTCCCCGGATCTGTCCCGCAGGATCCTCCCGTCCCGGCCTCGCTTTACCAGCTCCGGAAACGCGATCCCGCCGCAGATATCCGGCAGCGTCACCGCCAGCGCCAGGGCCGACTGAAACCGCCCGTCCTCGATATTTTCCTCGATCTCCCGGATCCTGTCTAAAAATGTAAAGCTCACATCGCTGCGATCCATGGCGCACTCCTTCCTTTGTCCTCCGCTCTGCGGCCCGCCGCTCCGGGGCTGCTCCTCTTATCCTGCAATCCCCCTGATCTACACCCTTTTTTCCATAGGATTATTCCTTCCCTCTGTGGATATACATCCTTATCTTTTCCGCTTCCCCTTCTCCCTGTACCATACAGAGATATTCCCAGCCGTACCGTTCATAAAAGGAAATATGATCGGTGATCAGATACAGAGGATCGATCCCCTTTTCCTTCATGTCCGCGCACACGTACCGCAGCAGCGAGCCGGCAACGCCCCGGCCCCGCCAGTCCTCCTCTGTGTATACAGCACACACATTGGGGGCCAGATCCTTCCGGTCATGAAAATCATTCTCGATCACTCCCATGCCGCCGATGATCCTCTCCCCGTCCAACGCCATATACCACTGGGGAACCGGGCCATTCTCCTCCAGGCACTCCTCCATGCTCTCCATATACGCCTCCAGGGGGATCCTCCATTTTTCATGGAACCACCGGGCCGCCTGTTCCTTAAGCTCCGGCCGGTCTGTCAGCCGCAGGATCTTATAGTCCATTTTTCTTCCTCCTTCTTCTTTCCTCCGGCATCATATTGGCGTTCCCACCTCGATCAGATTCCCGTCTGGATCATAGAACCGGACCACTCTCTGGCCCCAGCTATGGGTCATGGGCCGGTTCACATACTGTACCTCCGGATACAGGCGCTCCAGCTTTTCCACAAAGCAGTCAAACTCCCGCTCCTCGAAATACAGCTCACAGGAATTGTTCTCCGGGATCACCTCCCGCTCCAGGAACTTTTTCCACAGCTTCTCATCCTGGAGCACCAGGCCCTCCGTCAGGATCACGTTTCCATCCTGATCCACCACCGTGTCCAGGCCGAACAGGTCATGGTAAAACTTTATTGACCGCTCCATGTCCTTCACAACGATCAGTACATTCCTTAATCTCATCCTTTAATCTCCATTCTCAATCTCTCTCAAAGCCCAGATACCTGGTTCCCTGGAAAGAAAGCCGTCCTGTGTCTCCCTCAGCTAACATCCCGTATTCCGGCCCGGAAACGGAAAGCTCCATCCGGTCTCCGCTTTCCACCTGGAAGGTGACAAAATACTTCGTGGAGGATGTGTCCGTAAAGCCGTGGGCCCCCGAAACGTCTCCCGCATTGGCATGGCGGTGATGGGTCACATGTATGCGCTTGGCTGTGACCGCTGCCTCCACCGTCAGCCGCGGCGAGTGGTTATTCTTATTCCAGGTGCTGAGCCCCTTTGCTATGGTCATGATGAATGTCCCCAGGACCATGAAAAAAACGATTGGAAATAATATGTCGAACAGGTCAAACATCCCGGATCCCTCCTTCTGCAACAGATTCTTTTCTGATTACAGGCTACCACATTTTTATTTTCTGCACAAGATTTTCCAGAAAACTTTCCTCTGTGTCCGCAGCTTTCCGGCCGCCACCGCCAGTAACGTGGAAAGCCGCAGGCAGACGGCCCGCGGCTTCTCAAAGGAGTATGTATGACAATATAGAGAAACTGGCATTAGGAATTTTTCTTCGCCGCCTCCCGGCGCTGCTTAAGCTCCGCGCGCATGGTCTTTGCGAAGGCTGGCGTAATGGGATAAAGCTTCACCAGGATCACCGTAACGATCATTAACACAATGGGATAGGCGATCTTTAAGTTCACGATCATGTCGATGACCTCCTGGGAGGTCTCTGAGGCACTGTACCCCACAGACGCCAGGGCAACGCCCACGATCATGGTGGAAAAGCTGGAGCAGAATTTCTTCATAAAGGTGATCGTGGCGTTGATGAACCCGGCCTGGGCCGTTCCAAACTTCCACTCTGTATAGTCTGTGCAGTCGGGGATCATAGCCAGCACCGCCACATTCGCGAATACGAAGCCAAGGCTTCCCACAAATCCCATGCCGATGACCTCAAGATCTGTGGCAAATTCCCGGCGCACCAGGAGCCAGATGGACTGGAGCAGGATCACAAACATACCGATGAACACAGTTTTGATCTTGCCAAATTTTCTCAGCATAGCAGGCATCATGGGGATGACCACCAGGCTGATCCCCAGGGATACCAGAGAGAATACGGCTTTTAAGCCCATGTTCTCCACCACGCACCGGAGATAATATAAGGAAAGTGCAGAACTCATGGTATTCACAAGGGTAACGGCTCCCAGCAGCAGGGCTGCACAGATCACGGCCCGGTTATGGATCACCAGTCCGATCTGGCTCTTAAAATGGATCTTTTCCGGAGTGGGAAGGGAATTATAGTAATCCACCCGCTTGGCTCCGTTGGCCGCACAGAGGCCGGTGATGATCATGGTGACACAAACGATCCCCACGCTGATGAGCCATCCAGTTCTGGGATCGGCCGATTTCTGTACAATGGGAATGGTGATAACGCCCACAACGGCTCCGGCAATGAAGCCGCCGTACTGACGGCAGGTGAGCATCAGATTCCGTTCCTGTGGATCCCGGGTCATGGCACTGTTCAATGCCTGCCACGGAACCGTAAACTGGGTATAGAAAACCGAATACAGGAGCAGCGCCACAATATAATAGATCCACATTCCGGTCTCCGGAAGATCCGGGACAGTAAACAGCATGACCATGATCACAGCCCATAAAAGGATACCCATGATCATATGGGGGCGGTACTTGCCCCACCGCTTTGTATTGGTACGGTCCGCGATGCCGCCGATGATGGGATCGTTGATGGCATCCCAGATGATCAGCAGCGTATTTAAGATACCTACGGCTCCCACATGGAGACCGGCCACATCGCTCATGAAGTTCATGGCATAGGCCGTTTTAAACTGGGAAGGCATGGTGCTGGCCACGCCGCCAAGGCCGTAGGAGACAAGCTCTCCCTTGGACATTTTCCGGTCCCGCTGGTCCTCCTGGACATTACCAGGTATGTTTTTCTCTTTCGACATATCCTGCATCTCCCTTTCCTTTTATTTCTTCATCCAGGGCTTTGCATCCTTGGGAAGCAGCGGCTGATAGCCGTCGGGCCCTGTTTTTCTCTGAAACTCTTCGGCCGCCTTTTTTACAAGCTCCGGATCGTCCAGCAGGTCGATGGCCGCCGCTGCCAGGACCTTTCCAGCATACAGGAGTCCCTTATGGGCAATGGAGGATTTTCCCTGTGACACCATCTGCCAGGTGTGCTCCGGTGTGCCTCCCGCACAGGTGGCTGCAACGATCTGGGAGGTGGGGCATACCCAGCTCACGTCTCCCACGTCTGAGGAGCCGGACAAAGGTTTTTCATAGGGGCGGTAGGGAAGGATAAAGCTGTAAATGCTCTTTTTATCGTACTGCTCGCCCAGAACCCGGCCCTTTTCTCCCATGATCCGCTCAAACCGGTCCGCCAGTTTCTGCCTGCCCGGCATGGTGTCCTGGATGGCGCTGGCAAAGGCATACTCCTCCTCTGTGTATTCCGGCAGGCCCACGGCCTTCATGTTCTCATAAAGCACCTCCTCCAGAGTGTGGTTCACCAGGATATTGGAGCAGGCCTTTTCCAACTGGATCTCCACCTCCACGCCGCACATCATAGCGGCTCCTCTGGCGATCTGGTTGACCCTTTCGTAGATCTCCCGAACCTGGTCATTCTTGGGCGCGCGGATCAGATAAACAGACTCCGCCTCCGCCTGGACCACGTTAGGAGCGTCTCCGCCTGTGTTGGTGATGGCGTAATGGATCCTGGCCTCCGGGATGATATGCTCTCTTAAGAACTGGACCCCCATATTCATCAGCTCCAGGGCATCCAGGGCGCTGCGGCCCAGGTGGGGGCTGGTTCCCGCATGGGCGCTGACTCCCTTAAAGAAATAGTGGATCCTCACATTCGCAAGGGTGCTGAAGGCCCATACGCTGTTTAACTGGTTGGGATGCCAGGAAAGGGCGATGTCCACGCCTTTAAATACGCCGTCCCTGGCCATAAACGCCTTGGCGGAACCTCCTTCCTCGGCAGGGCAGCCGAAATAAATGATGGTTCCGGGCTTTTTTGATCCCTTCAGATACTCTTTCACAGCAATGGCCGCTGCCAGGCTTCCGGTCCCCAGCAGGTTATGGCCGCAGCCGTGTCCGTTTCCTCCCGGCTCCAGCGCCTCCTTCTCCGTAGCACACGCCTTCTGGCTCAATCCCGAAAGGGCATCAAACTCGCCCAGGATCCCGATCACCGGAGAGCCGCTGCCATAGGATCCGGAAAACGCTGTGGGGATCCCGGCCAGGCCAGAGGTCACCGTAAAGCCCTCTTTCTTCAAAGCGTCCATAAGGATCCCGGAAGAAACCGTTTCTGTATAATCTGTCTCTGGATTGTCCCAGATGGAGTCGCTGACGGAGAACAGAAAATCCTGCTTCTCGTCCAGCAAGTCTAAAGCTGTCTGTTTGTCCATGATAAAGCCTCCCTGCTTTCGTTCAGATTTCTTATCTGCCTCCATCATACCAGTGGTTGACAATTCCAGGTAGATATGAAATAATTACAGGGATGTATATTTTTTGTGCAAATCATTCAAAAAAACCAGGTGATACCGATGAAAATAGAGCAGATTCAATATGTCCTGGCTATTTATGAAACAGGCTCCATATCCAAGGCAGCGGAACGTTTCTATCTGTCCCGCCCCAATATCAGCAATGCCGTAAGGAATCTGGAAAATGAACTGGGCTTCGAGATCATGGAACGCGGGGCCAAAGGCGTGCGTTTCACGAAAGAGGGCCTTTTATTTGTCCAGAAGGCAGTCCGGATCCTGAAGGATGTGGACGAGATCCAGGAAATTGGAAACAGCCGGTCCAGGCTCCGGTTCGGGATCGTAAATCCCAACTGTCCCATGGTGGAGGAGGCCTTCATCCGGCTCTGCGGCCAGGTAGAGACTGCCAAGGAACTGAAAAATTACCAGGTTTCCCTGTACCGTGAGTACCAGTATGAGGGAATGCGGCTTCTGAATCAGAAAAAAGCCGACCTGGTCATCACCGTCAGCAACAATTTAAACGCCCCCTCCATGATCCGGGAAATGGAGGAGCGCGGCCTGGAATACAGAAAGCTCCTGGACGTTCCCTGCAACGTCAATCTTTCCAAAAACCACCCCCTGGCCCAGGATCCGGATTTTAAGCTGGAGAAGCTGAAGGATTATCCCTTTGTGGAGTATGCCATTGAAGGGGACCGGGGATCCCCCTATAACCGCATCTCCCAGGTAAGCTTCATCAATCTCTCAAAGCTGTTCCGGGTCAGCTCGGGCAATATGCGGACCCGGGTCATCGCTGCCACCAACGCTTACAGTGTGGGCATCGCCATGCCTCCATCCTGGGCAGAAGAATACGGCCTATGCTGTATCCCCATTCCTGGGTTTACCATGGAGTTCGGCTGCATCCGCCGGGCCGGGGAGCCAGTGTCGCCTCCGGAGCAGATGTTTATGGAGTTTTTAAAAAAAGAGCTGGATTTTCTGGATAAGAAGGAATAACAGAAATGAAAAAACGGCGGGATCCACAAACAGAACCGGATCCCGCCTCTTTTTTAAATATTGGGCATATTGGCCGTTGGCATCATCAGGACCTTTCCTGTGCCGCGGTATACGTTCACCAGCCCCTCTCCAGAGGCCGCAGAGCCGATGAGGCTCTTTCCGGACCGTTCCACCGTAAAGTCCAGAGTGCTGCTCCAGGCGATCACAAAATTCCCATCCACCTTCAGAACGTCGTTATCCAGGCGGATCTCAATCAACTCCTCTCTGGGACAGGAGGCTTCGATACAGGCCACACCGTTTCCGTTGAGGCTTAAATTGAACAGTCCCTCTCCTCCGGCCACGGCCGAGGACAGGTTGGCCCGCATGACTGCTTTGTGCTTTAGGCTGGACTCACAGGCCAGGAAAAGGCCGTCGTCCAGGACCACAGAGCCGCCCCAGTCAGCCACATCCAGAAGGATCAGATGCCGATAGGTGGGCTCCAGTACCAGGATCCCGTTTCCTGTATATTCCGGCTTAATGGTGGATTCCCCGCTGGCCTTTCCCCGTACAGCTTTTCCAAAGAAATCCCCCACGCCCTTGATCCCGGTGGTGGCGTTCACGTTTCCCAGCATCCACTGCATGGCTCCCGCCTGGATCGTAACCGGAGACTGGCTCAGATCACAGACCAGCTGACGCTTTTTCACATTCATCTGGGCGCTGTAAAAGGCTGTGACTGCCGATGACGGAGTGATGCTGAGATCCCGCTGGTATTCGATCACCTGGAACGCCCCAAGCCTGGAAATGATCTTCACATCGTCGTTGTCTGTAAAATTAGAAATCTGATACATAGGCTCCCTCCCTTAAGAAATCTGATAACATTGTTTTTGAATTACGGATATCTTATCATATAAGGAAGTTTCTGGCAAGAAAAACGTGCTATCCCACCAGCTGCACCAGGATCCCTCCCAGGGTCAGCATCAGAGCCCCGCAGGACCTGGTAACGATCTGGGCAAAGGGAAGGAGCTCCATGCGGTGGGCGCTGCTTAAAACGGCCACATTTCCAGAGCCTCCCATGTTGGTGGTGCACATACCGGCCGCAATGGCAGATTCCAGAGGATAAAATCCCGCCAGCTTTCCCAGAACTGCCGCCGTCAGCGTGATCACAGCCACCACTGCCGCCACCGCAAGCAGATAGGGAACCGTCAGCGTCTTCAGGATCGAATTCAGGTCGATCAGCGTGAATCCGATCCCCGTAAGGGCTGCCGCCGTCCAGCTGTGGATGGCAAACTGCCCCCACTCCCTGGCCGCGTCCTCCAGGGTCTCTGACAGGATCCCCGTTCCCTTCACCAGGACCACTGCCAGGATCATCCAGGCGTAGGTGGGGATCATGGGCAGAAATTTATGGAGCACCGCCCCCAGCTGGTAAAAGGCAAAGGCTATGACCATTCCCGTACACAAGGAGCCAAAGGACGGCTTCATGGGAGGCGTTTTCTTCACCGGCCGGCCATCGTTGACCAGGATCCCGTTTCCCGTAAGCTCCGGCCGCCTCTTTCCAAGATTATTGAGCAGGCCGCCGAAAATAATGGCCACGCAGTTTCCAAGGACTGTGGCAGGAGCCATTTTCGTCAGCATGGCCGAGGGGTCGGCTCCCAGGGCCTGGGCATATATATCCGAAAGGGGAACTGTGCCCGCAGTCATGCCGCCGCTGGTCATGGGCACTCCCAGGTACAGGATCCCGCCCCAGAAGCCCTGGCCCAGAAGGATGCCAAAGAGTCCCGAAGCCAGGATCCCCACAGCCAGGGAAGCCGCCGCCACCGGAAGAAGCCGCACCGTGGCCCGCAGCAGAAGCTTCCGGTCAATGTTAAACAGGCTCCCCGTGATCAGCGCTGAAATATAAAAGATCAGGAACCCGCTGTCATTGATGAAAAAATCCATGGTCTCATACGTCTGCTCCGGCAGTAATCCCACCGCCTGGATGGCCGCCGCGCCCAGGATGCAGATCACTGAACCGCCCAGATACGTTTTCACCACCGGCACCGTATTTCCAATGGCATTCAGCCCTTCCCCGAACACCATCAGCACCAGAAATGCCGGTACCAGGCTTTTGGGTACACAGCCCGTATACATACAGGCCGATGTCAGCGCCAGTACCCCCAGATACAGCCCCAGGGGCATTCCCAGGATCGTCCGGCCATGGTCCTTATGACCCGCTCCCATCCCCGCCTTGCCTTCCAGTCTTCTTTCCACAGCTTCCCTGCACGTTTCCAAAGCCTTTCCTCCCTCTTATAAAGCCGTCCGCTGCTGTTTTTAAAAGCTCCTCAGAGCGTCACTGCCATCGTCCACTGTTTTTTCGATCCTTTTTACGATCACATCATACCCTGCCTTATCATTGATCTGTACATGGACCCGGTCGCCCACCTTATGGCCCAGCAGCGCCTTTCCCAGAGGCGACTCGGAGCTGATCAGGTTTTTAAGGGAATTTCCCCGGACTGTGGTAACGATCTTGTACGTTTCTGTTTCGTCGTCCTCCTCAAAATACACATCCACCGTATTATAAAGCCCGATCTCATCCTCTTTTGAATCGTCGGATATCACCTTTGCGGTCCTTATCATCCGTTCCAGGTACCGGATCCGGCTCTCATTTTTGTTTTTATCCTTTTTGGCTGCGTAATACTCAAAGTTTTCGCTGAGATCTCCCTGGGCCCTGGCCTCCTTTACCGCTTCAATGGCCTCCTTACGGACCACCAGCTTCCGGTACTCGATCTCCTCCTCCATCTTTTTTATGTCATTTTTAGTCAGTTCATTATACATGTCTGTGTTCCTCCTGTCATGAAAGGCGGCCCTTTCCTCTGCCGCCGTGCTACCATCTTACCGCGGACTGGGGAAAAAATCAACCGGCAGAAGAGAGCCGGCGCAGTCCCCTGTACCGGCCCTGAAACATCAAAGGCTTTTTATGGGTATACATGTGGAAACCACATCCGCTTGTTCCGGACTGGTATTTATGCTACAATGTCTGCAATACCCATTCGCCGGGTGCCTTCTGGAGCTTCTTCCTTTTACATGGGATCCGGCGTACGAATTTCCAGAAAAGGAGAACTCCATGCTGATCACGTTCACCGCTTATATCATGATCCCCGTTTACACCCTCCTCTTTGTGGCGGGAAGCGACTGGTTTACCACAAACTTCTCCGTTCTCGGGAATATTGCGGGCCGGAACGAGGCCTTTGTCCTCTGGGGTCTTATGGTCGGGATCTATTTCTTCGTCTGTTTAAGAAAGATCTTCCGCCGCATGCCGGAAAAGCCCGCGGGAACCTGGCTGGTGCCTCTGGCCCTGGTGCTCCTGGACTTTGCCGTCACCACGCCCTATCTGCCGGAAATGTTCCCCTTAAAGGCTTACCTTCACATCGTCTTCGCCTTTCTGGCCGCCGCATGTCTGATCCTCTGCGTATTCCTTACGGTCCTGAAGCTTTACCAGAGGGATCCCAGGGAATACAGGCCGTATCTCTGGGGGATCGGAATCATCGTGGCCGTCTCTGCCTTTCTTTTTATCCTGGCAGGGATCGTCAGCAGCGCCCTGGAGATCTTCTTTACGGTCTCCATGACCTGGATGGTCTATGGGCTTTATAAAAATATGACAGCAGGGGACGGCGTTTCGTAACGTCCCCTGACTGTACAGACAGCCTGTTCTCTGTTTCACTTCTCATATCATTTCATATTTTCAGAGGGGATCCGATTGCTGTATCATAAAATGCTTGAACAAAAGAACCCTTTACTAAAAGAGATCCAGAACTTACAGCAGCTTCTGGCTTCCTGCCCGGATGGAGAGCTGATCTGTGCCAAAAATGGAAACTATATCACCTATATACATTCCCGCAGCGGGGGGTATGTCATAGGGCACACGTTCCTGTGACACAAAAACCCTCCCGGAAGAAATCCCGGGAGGGCTGTAAAATACCGTTTGAAATTGTCTGGCCGGCAGAAATTAACGCTTGCTGAACTGCGGAGCGCGACGAGCTGCCTTTAAGCCGTACTTCTTTCTTTCTTTCATACGCGGATCTCTTGTTAAGAAACCAGCTTTCTTTAATACCGGACGGTACTCAGCGTCTGCATGAAGCAGGGCTCTGGAGATGCCGTGACGGATAGCGCCAGCCTGTCCGGAGCATCCGCCGCCGCGAACGTTTACTAATACGTCGAACTTGTCAGCTGTCTCAGTAGCAACAAGCGGCTGACGAACGATGAGCTTTAAGGTCTCAAGACCAAGATACTCGTCGATGTCTCTCTTATTGATAGTGATCTTACCTGTACCCGGAGTAAGATATACTCTGGCGATAGATTTTTTTCTTCTTCCTGTTCCGTAGAATTTTGCGTTAGCCATTGTGATTTCCTCCTTTCAGACCTCGATTAAAATTTGATTTCTAATACTTCCGGCTTCTGTGCTGCCTGCTCGTGGTCAGCGCCAGCGTATACGTGAAGCTTAGTCATCATGCTTCTTCCTAACGGTCCCTTCGGGAGCATACCCTTAACTGCTAACTCAACAACCTTCTCGGGCTTCTTAGCCATCATCTCTTTTAATGTGGTCTCTTTCATTCCGCCCACATAATCGGAGTGGCTGTAATATACCTTCTGGTCTAACTTCTTACCTGTTACTTTTACCTTGGAAGCATTTACTACGATCACGTAGTCGCCGCAGTCGATGTGAGGAGTGAAGATTGGTTTGTTCTTTCCTCTTAATACCTTAGTTACTTCAGATGCTAAACGTCCTAATGTATATCCCGTAGCGTCAACTACATACCATTTTCTTTCGATTGTTGCCGGACTAGCCATAAAGCTCTTCATGGGTTGACCTCCTGTTTGTGCTTAACTCAACTTTGTTCATTTATCGTAAAACACTGCTTCCGGGGCTTTGGTAACAGTATTTTCAACCGATGTCACAGTTATACATTATATTATACTCTTCCGGGTGTGTCAACCATTTTTTCTCGAAATCCAGCCGAAAAATCAAGGTTTTTCCGGTTTTACTCCGCCTTCCTCTTCCGTGCCTCCAGGTATCCGTTGAGCTCAGAATTTTTAATATCCGTGATAAACATATGTCCGGGCGCATGGGTAATGACCACCGGCGGCTTTGCATGCTCCACCGCTGCCTGAGGGGTCACGCCGCAGGGCCAGAATACGGGGATCTCTCCCTCATAGAAATCCACTGCATCGCCGTAATCCGGCTTCATGATGTCCCTGATCCCAATCTCCGCCCCATCTCCCATATGGACCGGAGCACCATGGACATTGGGCATCTTTTCTGTGATCGCATACGCCTTTTGGGCATTCTCCGGCGTCATGGGCCGCATGGAGCAGACCATGGGGCCTTCAAAGGGGCCGGCCTTCACAGTCTCTATATTCGTCTTATACATGGGCACGTTCCGGCCCTGGGCAATGTGGCGTACCTGGATCCCAGCCTCCATCAGCGCCTCCTCAAAGGAAAAGGAGCAGCCGATGAGAAAGCCCGTATATCCCTCTTTCCAGTATGCAGACGCGTCTGTAAGCTCTTTTGTGAAGACTCCGTTTTCATAGACCCGGTACCGGGGGATATCTGTAACGATATTGGCTCCCTCTCCCATATCATGGGTCTCCGGCGTTCCCCGGACGATCTCCAGAACGGGGCATGCAAACGGATTCCTTCTGGTAAATTCTTCAAAATCTGCCGCATACTCCGGCGGCAGGATCACCAGGTTCGCCTGGGCATACCCTCTGCACATGCCGGCGGTGGGAAAATCGATCACGCCCTCCCGGATCAGTTCCCGCACCTCTGCCGGTGTCTTATCCACATACGGTGTAATATCAAAAGCCATCTCTTCCTCCTTTACCGGAACTGTTCTATTTCCCGCTTAAGCTCCACCAGGAATTCTGTTCCATTGACCACCACCCGGTAGGTCCCATGGTCTCCCCAGTACCTCCGGTCCTCGTTTACCGCTGCTGCCAGTCCCACTGCCTGTAACTCTGATGCAGGCTCCGCAGGGCAGTTCAGCTCTTTCTCCAGCCGTTTCAGATAATCCCGCCACTGACAGTATAGCTCCTGGGCCTCTTCGATCCCCACCCTTTTAAAGCGGACCGTATGGCCGGGCATGCACTGTGCCAGCTCCGGAAGGTCTACGGAGATCACACAGGCGATCTTTGTATATCCGCCGGTGGTCTGGTGGTCTGCCATCATCACAATGGGGTTTCCATGGGACGGTACCTGGACCGCGCCGAAGCTGATGCCGTCAGTGATGATGTCTCCGCCGTTTTTATGGGCAATGACTGGTCCCTCCATCCTGCAGCCCATACGGTCATACTCGTTGGAAATGGTATAGGCGCTTCCTAAAAACGTGGAGATCCCTTCCTCTGTAAAGCAGTCGTCCTGGGGCCCCATGACCACCCGCAGCGTATGCTCTCTGGAGGAAAGCTCCGGAAGGGGAAGCTTTCTGGCGGCCATGCTGGGAAGCCAGGTCTTTGGCGACCGGAAGCCGATCTCATCTCCCGCTCCCAGCTTTCTTCCTTCGATCCCGCCGATCTTCGCCTTCAGGTTGGTGGAGCGGCTGCCCATGACCACCGCCACGTCAAGACCGCCTGCAAACGCCATATAAGCCCGGCTCCCTCCATACATGCCGCCGAAGCTTACAGTCTGACCCGCCTTTATAAGGACCGCCTCATACCGGGGCAGGGGCTTTCCGTCCACCTTTGCACCCAGGTCGCCGCCGGTAACAGCGATCAGCTCATCCTCTGTAAATTCCATTATGGGTCCCATCATAGTCACTTCCAGGACCGCCTCGTTTTCATCGTTCCCCACCAGAATGTCCGCCAGTGCCGCAGCCCTGGTGTCCATGACGCCGGACACAGCCATTCCCGTTTCCTGGCTGCCGTACCGGCCCATGTCCTGGACCGTTGTGAGAAAACCTCCGTTCAGGATCCGGATCCCCATTACTCCACCTCCTTATGGAAGACCACATACTGGTACGTGCCGGCCTCCACCTGCTTTTCGATGGCTTCGTACTCCGCCTCGTCCACTGCGCGGAATTTTATATACTGGCCGGCCTCCAGGAGTACCGGCTTTTCCCGTTCTGCATCGTAAAGCTTCAGAGGTGTCCGTCCGATCAGCTGCCAGCCACCGGGAGACGCCACCGGATAGATCCCGGTCTGCTCCCCGGCAATGCCCACAGAGCCTCCCTCGATCTTCACCCGGGGGCTTTTAAGCCTCGGCGCTGCGATCTCCCGGCTCATGCCTCCCAGGTACGGGAAGCCGGCGATAAAGCCCAGCATATAGATCAGATATTCCCCGGATGTATGGATCCTTACGACCTCCTCCGGGGTCTTATGGTTATGGGCCGCCACAAATTCCAGATCCGGCCCCATGTCCCCGCCGTAGAGCACAGGGATCTCGATGACCGACGGAGGCGGGATCTGGATACTGTCCATGGTCTCCAGGACTGCGTCAAACTTCTTTGTCAGTTCCCCGAACCGGATCACCTCCGGCCTGTACACCACCGATAAGGACCGGTAAGTGGGGATGGTCTCCACGACTCCGTCCACGGCTTCCTTTTCCAGGGCGATCTTAAACGCCCGGATCCTCCGGTTGATCTCCGGGCTGATCTCATTTCCAAATTCCACGCAGACCGTGCAGTCGCCGGAAACCAGATATTTTATCTTTTCCACAGCAGAATCTCCCCTTTCTTTCCGCAGGCCGTCCGGCTTTCCCAGGCCGCCGGTCCGCGTCCCCGCCTGATCTTATCGCTCCGCCAGGCTCCGTACCTCCACGCCCTCGGCGGCCAGGGCTTCCCGGATATTTTTCACAAATTCCAGGGCCTTGGGATTGTCCCCGTGGACGCAGATGGAGTCGGCTCGGATGGCGATCTTGTGTCCGTTTATGGTCTCCACGGTCCCTTCCTTTACCATACGTACCACCCGGCGGATGGCCAGCTCCTCATCCTTGATGACAGCGCCGGGAAGCTTTCTGGAGACCAGGGTCCCATCGTCATTGTACGCCCGGTCCGCAAAGACCTCGCTGGCTGCCTTAAGGCCCGTTTCCTCCGCTGCCTTCACCATCCAGGAACCGGCCAGCCCCATGAAGATGATATCCTTATCCACCTCGTATACGGCCTCGCACATGGCCCTGGCCAGCTTTTCATCCACTGCCGCCATATTATAAAGGGCGCCGTGGGGCTTCACATGCTGGATCTTCATTCCCAGGCTCCCGGTAAAGGCCATGAGAGCTCCCAGCTGGTATTTCACATAGGCCTTCGCCTCCTCCGGCGTCACGTTCATGTTCCGGCGGCCAAAGCCCATAAGGTCGGGAAAGCCCGGATGCGCACCCACCGCTGTTTTGTATTCCCTGGCCATGGCCACAGTCTCTGCCATGACCATGGGATCTCCGGCGTGCCAGCCGCAGGCCACATTGGCGGAGGACACATACTTTAAGATCTCCCGGTCCATGCCGATGGTATAATTTCCAAAGCTCTCTCCCAGATCACTGTTTAAATCCACATAATACATATACCTGTCCCTCCTGTTTCACTCTTTTTTCCTACTGCTATTTTATCCGACTTTTCCCCGTAAATCAATAGGATAGCGTCCAATTTCCCCTAAACCAGGCGTTTTTTCACAGCCCTCCACCGGCCGTTCTCCGCCTGCACCAGCCGGTAAAAGCCATATGTCTCCGCTCCGTTCAGCCCGCAGGCCTCCGGCGCCTCTACGAACACAGTCTCTGCGCCGTTCCAGTACGCCTGGTGGACCATGCGGCGCACCAGCCGGATCACCTCCTCCGGCTCGCAGAAAAGGATCTTAAGCACCGAGTTCTTCGATGTTTCCAGCTCCGTCTGGTCCAGGATATAGCTCCAGTGCTCATTTTCTCCGGTCACCGTAAGGGCTGGTTCCTTTTCATATTCGATCCCCACCATGGTGAGCCCTCTGGCCGGGGCCGTTTCCCCGGCCTCCTTCCGGTCCCTGGCCTCCAGGATCTCCTTCACATGCTCCGGCGGCCATACGCCCATGCCCACCTTCATTAAGGTCCCGGCAATGATCCGAACCATGTTGTAGAGGAATCCGCTGCCCTTTAACCGGATGGTGATGATATCATCCGCTCCCCGGTCCACCGAAATATCATAAAGAGTCCGCACCGTCTCCCCCGCCTGATGGCCGGAGGAACAGAAGCTGGAAAAATCATGCTCTCCCAGAAGATATGCGGCTCCCTGACGCATCTTTTCCACATCCAGGCTGTAATAGCAGAAATGGGCATACAGCCGCCGGGTGGGCACGCTGATGCGGCAGTTTAAGATCCTATATTCATACGTTTTTACGCTGTTCTGCTTTCTGGGATGCCAGTCAAGAGGAACCTCCTCCGACTCCAGCACCCGGATGTCCTCCGGCAGCTTCTGGTTCACCGCATAGCAAAGCTTTTCTCCAGGGATCCTGCTTTCCGTGTCAAACACCGCCACATTCCCCAGGGCATGGACACCGGAGTCCGTCCGGCTGGCCCCGATAACGCAAACAGGCTCTTTCAGAAGTTCTGAAAGAGTCCCATTTAAGATTTCCTCAATGGTAACGCCGTTGGGCTGCAGCTGCCAGCCGCAGTAGCCCGTCCCGTCGTATGCCACAGTCATTTTTATCCGTTTCATAAAATGATCCCTCAAAATATTCTATATCGATCCCATCTCCCGTTATACTGCGGCTTTGGCCGCCAGGAACAGAAGGAAATATCCGGCATAGACCAGATATGTGATCCTGTCTCTCTTCTCATAACGGAGAGGCTTCATCTTTGTGCGCCCCTCGCCGCCGCGGTAGCACCGGGCTTCCATGGCCATAGCCAGATCTGTGGCCCTCCGGAACGCGGAGATGAACAGCGGCACCAGGAGAGGCACCATGGCCTTGGCCCTCTGGATCAGATTCCCGCTTTCAAAATCAGCCCCTCTGGCCATCTGGGCCTTCATGATCTTATCGGTCTCCTCAATGAGGATCGGGATGAACCGCAGGGCAATGGACATCATCATGGACACCTCATGGACCGGGACTCCGATCTTTCCCATAAAGCCCAGGCTTTTTTCCAGGCCGTCGGTCAGCTGGTTGGGCGTGGTCGTAAGGGTCAGGATCGTGGAGCCCAGCACCAGGAAGATCAGACGCACCGCCATAAAGGCCGCAAATTCCAGGCCCTCCCAGGTCATCTGAAGAAAGCCGATCTTAAAGATCGGTGTTCCCGGCGTCAGGAACAGGTTGAAGCTGACGCTGATGAGAAGCAGGATCACAATGGATTTCAGCCCGCGCACCATAAATTTCACCGGCACCCTGGACAGGCGGATGGCGGCTGCCAAGAACAGGGCGGCCAGGCCGTAGGCCCACACAGAATCCGCAATGAACAGCGTCACGATATATACCAGGGTCCCAAACAGCTTTGTCCTGGGATCCATCCGGTGGAGCACCGAGTCCACCGGGTAATACTGGCCCAGCGTAATATCTCTTAACATGTCTTATCCTCCCCGCAGCAGCTGGTCCCTTTGGCCTTTTTCCATAGGGCCAGGATCGCATCCCGCGCTTCCTCCACCGTGGTGATATCCTCATCCACCGGGATCCCCCGCTCCCGCAGGGCATGGACCACATAGGTGATCTGGGGAGCCGCCAGGCCCATGGCCTCCAGCTCCTTATAGTGGCGGAACACCTCCCTGGGCGTCCCATCGAAAACCTTTTCCCCATGGTTCATGACCACCAGACGGGATACGTACCGGGCCACGTCCTCCATACTGTGGGACACCAGGATCACCGTCATGCCCTGTTCGGCATGGAGCCTTGCCACCAGGCCCAGGATATCGTCCCGTCCTTTGGGGTCCAGGCCTGCTGTGGGTTCATCTAAGATCAGTACCTCCGGCTTCATGGCCAGGACTCCCGCAATGGCCACCCGGCGCTTCTGGCCTCCGGAAAGCTCAAAGGGGGACTGTTTATAAAAGCTCTCGTCCAGGCCTGTTAAGGCCAAGGCCTCCCTTGCCCGGGCTTCTGCCTCCTCCTGGGACAATCCTTGGTTCTTCGGCCCAAAGCATACGTCGGTAAGCACATCCACCTCGAAAAGCTGGTGCTCCGGATACTGGAACACCAGGCCCACATGGCTCCGCAGCTCCTTCATGGAAAAGCCTTCTCTGTAAATACTCTCTCCATTATAGAGGATATCGCCGCTGCTGGCCTTTAAAAGCCCGTTTAAATGCTGGGTCAGCGTGGATTTTCCAGAGCCTGTATGGCCGATCAGGCCGATAAACTCCCCGTCTCTGATGGTCAGATCCACGTTTTTCAGCGCGTACTGTTCAAATATGGTATCCTGTCCATAGATATGGCACAGGTTTTTTACTTCGATTGCCATTTAAGCCTCTTTTCTTTTTAACAGCGGCTCCAGGGCCGCCACCAGCTCGTCAATGGTCAGGATCCCGCAGGGGATCTCCATGCCGGCGGCCTTCAGCTCATCGGCCAGCTCCGTCACCTGGGGCACGTCCAGGCTGTATCGTTTCAGTTCCTTCACCCGGGAAAACACCTCCCTGGGCGTTCCGTCCATGACCACATGGCCTGCATCCATGACCACCACCCGGTCCGCGTCGATGACCTCCTCCATATAGTGGGTGATCAGAAGGACCGTGATCCCTTCCTGTTTGTTGAGCTCATGGACCGTTTTTATGACTTCCTTGCGGCCGTTGGGGTCCAGCATGGCCGTGGGCTCGTCCAGGACGATGCACTGGGGCTTCATGGCCATGACGCCTGCAATGGCCACCCGCTGCTTCTGGCCGCCGGAAAGCTTATTGGGCGACTGGAGACGGTACGCCGTCATTCCCACGGCTTCCAGGCTCCGGTCCACCCGCTTCCAGATCTCGTCTGTGGGCACGCCCATATTTTCCGGTCCAAAGCCCACGTCCTCTTCCACCACATTGCCGATGATCTGGTTATCCGGGTTCTGGAATACCATGCCGGCGGTCTTCCTCACGTCCCAGAGATGCTCCTCGTCGCTGGTCTTCATGTCGGAAATATAGACCGTTCCATCCGAAGGAAGGAGGATCCCGTTCATCAGCTTGGCAAAGGTGGATTTTCCAGAGCCATTATGGCCCAGAATGGCCACAAAGCTCCCCTCCTCGATATCCAGGTTCACCCCCCGGAGGGCATGACTCACCTCGTCCTTATCTGTCTCTTCATCGTGTCTGATATAGTCAAATATCAGATTTACTGCTCGTATGATTCCCATAGCTGGCCTTTCTTTCCAGGCAGGTCCCGGCCGGAACGCCGCAGGCTGCCTGTCTGATCCGTTTTCCAGATTGTTTACTCGTTCCTAAAGTGTAGTTGATAATTTCCGGTTCGTCAAGAGATTTTACAAAACAAATCGCAACAGTGGGCCGCACAGCTTCCGCCATACCGCCCACGATCTATTTTTCATATTTCCTTATTCCACCCAGAGGCCGCTGGGATCCAGCCTGCAGCCGTCTATTACCGTATCTGCCGCCATGGACCCGTCACTGTTTAAGTAGTACCACTGGCCTGGAGAATCCATGATCCATCCCACGGCCATGGAGCCGTCCGGATTCAGATAATACCAGACGCCGTCCACCTTCTGCCACCCGGTGAGCATCACGCCCTCCGGATCCATCCGGTACCAGATCCCGTCTATCTGTCTCCAGCCGGTAGCCGCAGTTCCATTCTCATCGAAGTAGTACCACTGGTTCATGATCTTATACCACTGGTCCTTTACTACCTCACCGTCCGCGCCTTCATATTTCTTCCCATCCGTATAGGTTCTCCAACGGCCCTCCGTATCTCCCATATCGTCCAGAAGCTTTCCTGATGATGTAAGATATTCGCTGGACTTCATATATTTCCTATCGGAATCGTCTTTAGCCATGGAACGGATTTCATAGTAATAGCTGCCCTCTTTTGTCATATATTCCGAAAGATCCTTTGACGTTCCTGTGGCAGTGATGTTCCGAACCAGATATCCGTCCCGGTAGAGACGGATCCCATAAGCCGTGGCATGATCTGCTTTCTTCCAGACTGCCTTCTGGGGATTTTCCGCACTCCATCCGGCCTCCTCCGGGGAGTCCAGCTGGACCACCGGGTAATAGCTTGCCTTTATAATGGCCGTATCCCCGTCTCCCTTTGCAGAGGTCAGCCTGGCTCCGGAGATCTTACAGGACTCCGCTCCATAGCTGGAGAGGAACTCCCGGCCGCCGTCACTGGAGACCTCAATGACAGCCGTTACCTTCTTTCCAGGCTTCCACTGATCCGTATCCTTTTCCCAGGTAACGGAATCGATGGAGATCCCGGCGCTCACACAGGTGATCTCCGGCTCCACGATCACTCCCAGCTCATACTGATCCTCAAACCTCAGGTTCAGAGAGCGGACCGTTCCAGCCGCCAGCACCGGTACTGCCGCACAAAAGCAGAATACGCCGGCCAGCATAATGCTGGCCAGCCCTTTTATCCTAAATCCTTTTACCATAAGTTGAAACCTCCTATTTTACGGCCGTTTCCACACGCCGTTCATATCCACATAAAAGCCGTCGATGACCTCGTTGACCGCCTTATGGCCGTCGGGATAGAAGTAATAGATCTGGTCGTCGATGGTCTGCCAACCGGTCACCATGGCTCCGCTTCCATTCAGATAGTACGCCTTATCGCCAAGCTGGATCCAGCCCACAGCCATGGCCCCGTCATCCTTCAGGAAGTACCAGACATTTTTATCCAGAAGCCAGCCGGTCCTCATGGCTCCGCTGGTATCCATATAATAGTAGATCCCGCTCCGGAGCTGCCAGCCGGTCAGCATATCGCCATTGCCGTCAAACAGATACCAGACGCCGCTGATCTTTCCCCAGCTGTCACGGACATAGGTTCCGTCGGGATACCGGAAACGCCACCGGCCGCTTCTCTCTATCCAGCCCACCTGGTTTCCGACGTTATCCCAGCCGTCCCGGTCGTACCAGTCTTCCCAGTCGTTTTTATCATCCTTATCCTGACCGGAGCCATCGGATACCTCATCCTCATCCACATAGAGCTCGTCAGAGGTGACCCAGTCGCTCTTTTTCGCATATTTGGAAACTGAGCTGTCCGCCGGTACGGCCCGCACACGGAAGGTATACGTTCCTTCAGATGTCATATAGGGATAAAAGTTATAAGAGGAGGTGTGCAGGTCCGTTACCTTTTTTATGGTCTTGGAACCCCGGTACAGATACACGTCATAAGCCGCATCCTCCACCTTCTCCCAGTCTGCATAACCGAATTTAGAGCTGGTGTATTTTCCGCTGCTCCAGTATGCTTCCTCAGGCTCCTCCAGGTCGCCCTTGGCCGGATCGGTTTTTACCGTCACCAGAAGCTTGCCGCTTCCCTGTCTCTTGGCACTTACAAAATCTCCGCCTCTTACAGTCACCTTGGAAGAAGAGTAGCTGGAGCTGAACCGGTAGTCGTTGAGTGTTTCCAGAGTGATCTTAATGGTGTAGGTACCTCCAAGTCTTGCCTCGTCCACCTTGGATCCCCATTCTGCTGAAACGATCTCATATCTTTCGTTGCTTGGGATTTTTACCTCATAGCCCGTATCACCTGTATATCCATAATGAAGGGCTGGAAGATCCTCTCCGGGAACCGGAGCCACATCCAGGGTAATGCTGATGCTCTTTACATAATCCGTAGACGCAAGGGCCGTCTGGGCTCCCAGGGCTGTCATAAGAACTGCGGCAAAGAGCACTCCCATCCATTTTCTGATCCTCATATTTTTTAATGTCTGCTTCATGGTCGTCCCCCCTGTTCACTGGTTATCCTTTCCTTATTTTCTACAATCATTATACCTTCCAGGGCCGTACTCCGTCAACTTAAGATATTCTTTCATTCCTGTGGCAAAAGTGTGAAAAATCGTGGCAAAAATAAGGCAGACGGCCTCCGGGAAGCATTTCCCAGTGAACGTCTGCCTTTGATGGTACGATATGAACTATGATTAAACTAACTCAAGAAGAACTGCCATAGCGCCGTCGCCCTTACGCTGGCCGATCTTTACGATACGGGTATATCCACCGTTGCGGGAAACGTACTTGGGAGCGATCTCGTCGAATAACTTAGCCGGAAGATCAACCTTCTTTGTGTTTCTCTTTCTGCCTGCTGCAGCAGTCGGAACGTTTGTTACACCGTACAGAGTCTTTAACATCTGTCTTCTTGCGTGAAGTCTGGACGGCATATCCTTCTTGATCTCCTTCTCAACTTCATCGTAAACGGTTACTTTCTTTCCGTCAACAACCTCTTTGACTCTCTTGCCGTCTTTGTCCTTGCGGGCAACCTTGGCTGTAACCTTTACAGTCTCGAAGTTATCTTTTTCCTTCACTGCCAGAGCGATGATGCCCTCAGCGATCTTCTTTACTTCTTTGGCTCTTGCCTCAGTGGTAACGATCTTTCCATGATATAAAAGATTTGTTACCTGGCTTCTTAACATAGCCTTTCTCTGATCAGAAGTTCTTCCAAGTTTTCTGTAACCTGCCATGATTTTAATCCTCCATTTGTGGGACAGCCATCCACGCATCTTCTGGTCTTACTGGACAGCCGCCGTATTTCCATAAATTGTCCTGCGCCGGGACGCGCATCTTTGGTCTTACCGCCCCAGTGCTGTTTCTAAAAATTACTGCTCGTCGCTGGAATTGAGCTGTAAGCCCAGCTCCTTTAACTTTGCCAGTACCTCTTCCAGGGACTTTCTTCCAAGGTTTCTCACCTTCATCATGTCCTCGGAGGTACGGCTGCAGAGCTCTTCAACTGTGTTGATGCCTGCTCTCTTGAGACAGTTATAGGAACGAACGGAAAGCTCCAGCTCGTCAATGTTCATCTCAAGAACTTTTTCTTTTTCATTATTCTCTTTCTCCACCATAACCTCTGCGGTCTTGGCGTTTTCAGAAAGATCGATAAAGAGATTCAGATGCTCGCTTAAGACCTTCGCTGCAAGGCTCACGGCCTCATCCGGATCAAGCGTGCCGTTGGTGTAGATCTCCAGTGTCAGCTTGTCATAGTCTGTCATCTGACCCACACGGGTATTTTCAACAGCCATGTTGACACGCTCAACTGGTGTATAGATGGAATCCACGGCGATCACGCCGATGGGAAGGTCGTCGCTCTTGTTCTTATCAGCACTTACATAGCCGCGGCCGTTGGTGATGGTAAGCTCCATATAGAACTTACTGTCGGCTCCGCCGCTTAAGGTGGCGATGACCTGCTCCGGGTTTAAGATCTCGATGTCAGCGTCCGTCTGGATATCGGCGGCTGTGATGACACCCTCGCCCTCAAACTCGATGTAGGCGGTCTTCGGCTCGTTTGTATCGCTGTTATTCTTGATCGCTAAGCTCTTAACGTTCATGATGATCTCAGTCACATCTTCCTTGACACCGGAAATGGAACTGAACTCATGCAGAACTCCGTCGATTTTCACCTGGCTGACAGCAGAACCCGGTAAAGAAGAAAGCATGATTCTTCTCAGGGAGTTACCCAGAGTTGTACCGTAGCCCCTCTCCAGCGGCTCTACGACAAACTTCCCGTATTTCTTATCTTCAGAAATTTCAGCAATCTCAATGTTTGGTTTCTCAAAATCGAACACAAAAAGCCCCTCCTTTTGGGTATGCTTTGGCTCAAAAAAGGCCCGGAGGACCTTTTTTTACATGCTGGGCAACAAAATGCCGCGAAGCGGCGGCCCACAGAAACCAGGCCCGTATAAAACAGGCCGGGCCCCGGCAGCTGCCGCTTCGGTGAATCATTTTTATTTGGAGTATAACTCTACGATGAGCATCTCATCAACCGGAACGTCGATCTCTTCTCTTGTGGGCAGAGCTTTCACTGTACCCTTTAAATTCTCCTGGTCAACCTCTAACCAGGCCGGGATCAGACGGCCAGCAGTCACGTCAAGGATCATCTTGTATCTTGTGTCGCCTTTGTGCTTCTCTTTGATTTCGATCACATCACCGGCTTTTACAAGATAAGACGGGATGTTTACGCACTTGCCGTTTACAAGAACGTGCTTGTGGTCAACGATCTGTCTTGTCTCTTTTCTTGTTCTGCCGAAGCCCATACGGAACAGAACGTTGTCAAGTCTGCTCTCTAACAGGATCATCAGGTTTTCACCAGTCTGTCCGTTTAAGCGCTCAGCTTTCTTGTAGTAGTTGCGGAAAGGCTTCTCAAGCACACCGTAAATGAATTTTGCTTTCTGCTTTTCTCTTAACTGAAGGCCGTACTCACTTACTTTCTTGTTGCCTTTTTTGGATTCTCTGTTGGATTTTTTATCTATTCCTAAATAAATGGGATCAAGACCAAGGGATCTGCATCTTTTAAGAACAGGAACTCTATCAACTGCCATTGTTTTTCCTCCTAATTAGACTCTTCTACGTTTGGGCGGGCGGCATCCGTTGTGCGGAACCGGTGTTACGTCCTTAATGCTTGTTACTTCCAGGCCACATGCCTGAAGGGCACGGATCGCAGCCTCACGGCCAGAGCCAGGTCCTTTTACCATAACGTCAACGGACTTTAAACCATGTACAAGAGCTGCCTTAGTTGCAGTTTCTGCAGCCATCTGTGCTGCATATGGAGTAGATTTCCTTGAACCTCTAAATCCCAGACCGCCTGCACTTGCCCAAGATAAAGCATTTCCCTGTGCATCTGTTAATGTCACGATTGTGTTGTTAAAAGATGACTGGATGTGCGCCTGTCCGCGTTCAACGTTTTTCTTAATACGCTTTTTTGTCACTTTCTTTGCAGTGGACACTTTTTTAGCCATTTTAAACTAACCTACTTTCTCGAATATTGAACCCTGTTTCCTGTCTTTAAAACATGCAACGTGATTCATTTTCACCTACTGGTTACAAAACTTATTTCTTCTTGTTTGCTACTGTCTTTCTCGGACCCTTACAGGTTCTTGCGTTTGTCTTGGTCTTCTGACCACGGCACGGAAGGCTCTTTCTATGACGGATTCCGCGGTAGCAGCCGATCTCCTGCAGTCTCTTGATGTTTAAAGCTGTCTCACGACGTAAGTCACCCTCAACCACCTGGGTCTCTGCGATCACTGCTGCGATGTTCTTCACTTCGTCATCGGTTAAATCCTTGACACGGGTGTCCGGATTCACACCAGCCTCAGCAAGAATACGGTTTGCACTTGTTCTACCGATACCGTAGATATAAGTTAAGCCGATTTCGACACGTTTTTCTCTTGGTAAATCAACACCTGAAATACGAGCCATGAGTGTACCTCCATTTAATTTAGTAGAAATAAAAATTTGCCGGCACGAACAACGCATCCTGGCGCGTCATGCCAAAGCCGCGCGAAAAAATACAGATGATCTGCGGCGATCAACCCTGTCTTTGTTTGTGTTTAGGATTCTCACAGATTACTCTGATGCTGCCTTTTCTCTTGATAACCTTGCACTTTTCGCAAATCGGTTTTACTGATGATCTTACTTTCACAGTAATTCTCCTTTCCTTCGTAGTCCATTTCCTTCCGGCTCCAGATACACACCACATTCCGGAGGCTCTGGGATAACGGCATTACGGGTTGCATACCTGTATATAAAGCTCTCTAAAAAAGGGCATAATACAAGCGTTCCAACAAAGTTCGCTTGAGCATTATACCATCTTTGTCCTGGAAAATCAAGTGTTTTTTTAAATTTTCAGCCTACTTGTCTCTCCAGATGATCCTGCCCTTGGAAAGATCGTAGGGGGACATTTCCAGAGTCACCTTATCTCCGGGAAGGATCCGGATATAGTTCATGCGGAGCTTTCCGCTGATGGTGGCTAACACTTTGTGTCCGTTCTCCAGCTCTACCTGGAACATGGCATTGGGAAGCTTCTCAACAACAACGCCCTCAATCTCGATCACATCTGCCTTAGACATATTTTCTTATTACCTCCTATATGACGGTTCGCCTTATTTTTTTATAACCTGAATGTGTTTCTTGTTCTTCCGCTGTATTTTTCCGTTTTCATCCGACAGGAAAACATATTCCCCGCAGTCTTCCTTTATGACGTATACCCGGCCCTTATCATTTCCGGCCAGGGACACCGCCCTCCATCCGGCGAGCATTTCCATGGAACCCCCTCCAGTTTCTGCTATTATAAGGACAGGATCTCCGGCTCGCCCTCTGTTATGAGAATGGTATTCTCATAATGGGCGGACAGGGAATGATCCTTGGTCACAACGGTCCAGTCATCGTCCATCCAGACCACCTCATAGGTCCCCATATTGATCATGGGCTCCACTGCCAGGGTCATGCCCGGCTGCAGCAGAAGTCCCTTGCGCTTCATGGCAAAATTGGGCACCTCCGGGTCCTCATGGAGATGGGTGCCGATGCCGTGGCCCACCAGATCCCGGACCACACCGTAGCCAAAGCTCTCGGCGTAAGACTGGATCGCCGCAGAGATCTCTCCCAGGTGGCAGCCTGCCTTCGCAAACCGGATCCCCTCAAAAAAGCACTGCTTCGTTACATCCATCACCTTCTGCGCTTCCGGAGATACCTGGCCTACGGCCCAGGTCCTGGCTGCGTCAGAATGATATCCCTTATAGATCACGCCGGCGTCCAGACTGACGATATCCCCCTCCTTTAAGATCCTGTGACGGTTTGGGATCCCGTGGACCACCTCGTCGTTGACGGACACACAGATGGAAGCCGGGTATCCGTTATAATTCTTAAAGGAAGGAATGCATCCGTGGCTGCGGATGATCTTCTCTCCCAGCCGGTCGATGTCCAGGGTGGACATTCCAGGCCGAAGGGCTGCATGAAGCTCCTCGTGGGTCTTTGCCAGGATCTCCCCGGCTTTTCTCATCAGTTCAATCTCTCTCGGCGATTTAATCGTTACTGCCATTTTCTTAAGCTCCTAAAGTCTTCGTGATATCCAGAAAAACCTTCTCCATATCCTGCGTTCCGTCCACGGTGCACAGGACATTTTCCCTTCTGTAATAATCGATCAGCGGCTTCGTCTGTTCGTGGTAAACAAGGAGACGCTGTTTTACGGTCTCCGGCTTGTCATCCTCTCTCAGCACAAGGCTGGCTCCGCATTTATCGCAGATCCCCTCCTTCACCGGCTTCGCATATACAGTATGGTACGTGGCTCCGCATGTAAGGCATGCGCGGCGGCCGGACATCCGTGCGATGATGCTTTCATCGGGAACATCCACATCAACGGCATGATCGATGGACGTTCCGCGGGCCTTTAAGGCCTCTGTAAGGCTCTCTGCCTGGGGAATGGTCCTGGGGAAGCCATCCAGGATATAACCGTTCTTACAGTCCTCCTGGCTGATCCTGTCCATGACCAGATCCACTGTCACGTCATCCGGTACCAGGAGTCCTTTATCGATATAAGCCTTTGCTTTTATGCCCAGCTCAGTTCCCGCCTTGATGTTCGCCCGGAAGATGTCCCCGGTAGAGATATGCGGGATCCCGTATTTTTTCGAGATCCGCTCTGCCTGGGTCCCTTTTCCGGCACCAGGGGCGCCTAACATAATTATTTTCATGCTCTTTCCTCCTGAACTTCACGATCAAGAAACACATTATCTAAAAAACGGACGAAAAAAGTATTTCCGTCCGTTTTTGACTGCTATCCATATTGAACTGCCGTTTTCCAGCTAGTCGTTTAAGAATCCCTTATAATTTCTCACCAGCATCATGGAATCCACTGCTTTGATGGTCTCCAGGATAACGCCGGCAATAATGATCAGGGATGTGCCTCCAAAGGAGAGGCTTCCAACGTTGAACAGGCCGGATGCGATGATCGGGACGATACATACGATCACAAGACCTGTGGCTCCGATGAAAACAATGTAGTTCAAAATATTATTCAGAAAATCAGACGTGGGCTTGCCGGGACGTACGCCCGGGATAAAGCCGCCGGATTTTTTCATATTGTTGGCCACTTCCAGCGGGTTGAAGGTAATGGACGTGTAGAAATACGCGAACAGTACCACCAGCACGATGTAGATCAAGAGGCCAACCGAATAAACCGGCATTTCCGGTCTGAACCAGTTGGCGGAACTTAACGCCATAAGGATCTTTCCTCCAAATGTGGAATAGTCCACATTGAAGAACTGGGCGATCATTACCGGCATGGACATGATCGAGGATGCAAAGATCACAGGGATCACGCCTGCGGTGTTGACCTTTAAGGGGATGTGTGAGGACTGGCCGCCGATCATTCTGCGTCCCTGCATTTTCTTTGAGTACTGCACCGGAATGCGGCGCTCTGCACCGTTTAATACAAGAACGAAAACGACGGTTGCAACCACCACTGCAAGAACGATGATGGCTGCCACTGTTGCCACTGCAACAGACTTGCCGGCCATAAAGCGCTCATACAGCATCAGCACATCCTGCGGGAGACTGGAAACGATATTGATCAGAAGCACGATGGAAATACCGTTGCCCACTCCCTTTTCTGTGATCCGTTCACCAATCCACATAAGAAGGGCAGAACCTGCGGTCATTGCCGCGATAACGGTCATATAGCCCCAGACGTTCTGGGCATCCTCATAGAGAAGGCCCTGCTTTCCGAAACCAATGGCCATGGCTGAGGACTGGAACAGGGCCAGCGCCACAGTCAGATATCTGGTATACTCTGCGATCTTCTTTCTTCCATCTTCGCCTTCCTTCTGCATCTCCTCAAGCTTGGGGATCGCAATGGTCATAAGCTGCATAATGATGGAAGATGTGATATACGGGGTAATGCTCAGTGCAAACAGCGACATGTTGGAAAAGGATCCGCCAGTGATCGCGTTGACAAAGCCCATGCCGGAATTCTGAAGATTCGTGAAGAACTCCTTCAGAAAGCTGGCATCTACCCCCGGGATCGGCAGACAGGAACCGATCCGGATCACAATCAGCATCATGAAGGTGTAAAGAAGCCGCTCGCGGACTTCTTTCACCTTAAATGCTTTTTGTATCGAATTTAACATATTAGATCACCTCGCAGGTTCCACCTAATGCTTCAATTTTTGCTTTTGCAGCTTCGCTGAACGCATTAGCCTTCACGTTAAGTTTCTTTGTTAACTCACCGTTTGCAAGAATCTTAACGCCGTCCTGCGGGTTCTTTACAAGACCGCACTCCATTAAAGTCTCAACAGAAACTGTGGAGTCGTTGTCAAATCTCTCAAGTGCGCTTACGTTGATACCTACGATCGTCTTAGAATTGATATTCTTAAAGCCTCTCTTCGGAATACGTCTGTATAAAGGCATCTGACCGCCTTCAAAACCGGGTCTCGGTGCTCCGGAACGAGCCTTCTGGCCTTTGTGTCCCTTACCAGCTGTCTTTCCGTTTCCGGAAGCGTGGCCGCGGCCTCTTCTGAAATTATCGCTGTGCTTGGATCCTTCAGCAGGATGTAAATTAGATAAATTCATCTCTGCACCTCCTTACTCTATATCAAGATTAGATTTCTTCAACTTTTACCAGATGTCTTACATTCTGGATCATGCCCCTTACTGCTGCATTATCCGGTAATTCAACTGTTTTCTGAAGCTTCTTTAAACCAAGGGCTTCAACAGTCGCTCTCTGCTTCGGAATAGCTCCGATAGGGGATTTTACTAATGTGATCTTTAACTTCTCTGCCATTTTTCTATCCTCCTATTAGCAAACAACTTCTTCAACAGATTTGCCGCGGTTCTTAGCAACCTCTTCCGGAGTCTTTAAGCTGAGAAGACCCTCGATGGTAGCTAAAACAACGTTTGTCTTGTTGTTGGAGCCTAAAGATTTTGTACGGATGTTCTTGATACCTGCAAGCTCAACTACGGAACGTACCGGGCCGCCTGCGATGATACCAGTACCTTCCGGAGCTCTCTTTAAAAGTACGGATGCGCTTCCGAACTTTCCAAGGAAATCGTGGGGGATACTGTTGTTCTCGTCCATGGGGATCTCAACCATGTTCTTGATGGCTGCTTCCTTACCTTTGCGGATAGCCTCCGGAACCTCGCCTGCCTTACCAAGACCTGCGCCTACATGGCCATTGCCGTCGCCTACTACTACCAGAGCGGAAAATCTCATGGTACGTCCACCTTTTACAGTCTTGGATACGCGCTTGATGGCAACAACTTTGTCATTCAGTTCTAACTGACCTGCATCAATGATTGTACGCTTCATGCTGTATTCTCCTCTCTACTAGAATTTCAGACCAGCCTCGCGGGCTGCGTCTGCTAAGGCCTGAACTTTACCCTGATAGATGAAACCGCCGCGGTCGAAAACAACTTCGGTAATTCCCTTTTCGATTGCTCTCTTTGCGATCACTGTTCCAACGTATGCAGCTGCATCAACGGTATCTGTGTTCTCTAACTCAGCCTTGATCTCCTTCTCAACGGTGGAGGCGGAAGCTAAGGTGTGTCCAACGGAGTCGTCGATGATCTGGGCATACATATGATTATTGCTTCTGAAAACTGCTAAACGCGGTCTCTCTGCTGTACCAGCAAAGCGGTTGCGTAATCTATAATGCTTTTTTCTGCGGATTTCGCTTCTTGACTGCTTGCTAACCATTTTTACACTCTCCTTAAATTATTTTTTACCAGTCTTACCAACTTTACGTCTGATAACCTCATCAGCATATTTGATACCCTTGCCCTTGTACGGCTCCGGCTCTCTCTTGCTTCTGATCTCAGCCGCATACTGGCCGACTTTCTCTTTGTTGATGCCCTTAACGATGATCACGTTCTGACCTTCCAGAACAGTCTCAATGCCTTCGGGATCTTCCATCTCTACCGGATGGGAATAACCAAGGGAAAGTGTTAATTTCTTGCCCTGCTTAGCAGCTCTGTAACCTACGCCGTTTACTTCCAGCTTCTTCTCGTAGCCTTCTGTAACGCCGTGGATCATGTTTGCGATTAAGGTTCTTGTGAGACCGTGTAAAGATTTCATTTTCTTTAAATCGTTCGGTCTTGTTACGATCACATTACCGTCTTCCTGCTTAATTTCCATTTCAACCGGAAGCTGTCTCTCAAGTGTTCCCTTCGGACCTTTTACAGTCATATAATTGTTTACGATCTCTACTGTTACGCCAGCGGGGATCGCAACCGGCATTCTACCAATACGTGACATGCCATATACCTCCTACTTAGATTTTCGGAGCACGCTTTTACGTGCTCTGTTTTCAGTTTCTATGTTATATTCGGGACAGGCCGCAGTCTCCTGCGTCTGTCCTTCACCCGCCGCCCTTCCTGGGATCTCCCGGGCTTTGCAGGCGGTGGGGATAACATCCTAAATTACCAAACGAAAGCGAGAACTTCTCCGCCTACGCCCAGCTCACGGGCTTCTCTATCAGTGATCACACCGTGGTTGGTGGATACGATGGCGATACCAAGTCCGCCAAGTACCTTCGGCATGTCTTCCTTGCCGGCATATACACGAAGACCCGGTTTGGAGATCTTCTTGATGCCGGAGATGATCCTCTCGTTTTTGTCCTTGCCATACTTTAAGGCAATGCGGATGGTCTGGAAGCCGCCATCCTCAACGATGTCGTATTTCTTGATGTAGCCTTCTCTTACAAGGATATCAGCGATAGCTAATTTCATCTTGGAAGCCGGTACGTCTACTGTATCGTGTTTTGCAGTGTTGGCATTACGGATTCTTGTAAGCATATCTGCAATCGGATCGCTCATTGTCATGATTAAATTTCCTCCTTATGGATGTTGGTTTGTCACTGTGGTTCGCAGGGATCCTGCGCTGCACAGGAGTGTTCTTCGCCGGACGGCGAAAAGTTTCCCTGTGAAACACCTGGGGCGTCACAGGGATGTTCTTCTACCGTGGGGTGAAGAACGGGCCTTGCGTCTTAGTAAGAGCCACCGGCCACGACAGTTCCCTCAGCTAAGCTCAGCTGTCGCCTTTCGGCTCGGCTTCGCTAAGATTCGGGAACGGCCTCGCACTAAGCTCGCCTGTCGCCTGCGGCTCCGGCTCACTAAGTTGCTTTCGGCCTACCAGCTAGCCTTCTTTACTCCCGGGATCTCGCCCTTGTAAGCGAGCTCACGGAAGCAGATACGGCAGATGCCGTATTTTCTCAGATATGCATGCGGACGGCCGCAGATTCTGCAGCGGTTATATTCTCTTGTGGAGAACTTTGCCGGACGCTGCTGTTTGATCTTCATTGAAGTCTTTGCCATGGATAAATCCTCCTAAATTACTTTGCAAACGGCATGTTGAATAATGTTAAAAGCTCACGGGCCTCTTCGTCCGTTTTAGCGGTTGTAACGAAAATAACGTCCATACCTCTAACCTTATCAACCTTATCATACTCGATCTCCGGGAAGATGAGCTGCTCTTTGATACCGAGTGCGTAGTTTCCTCTGCCGTCGAATGCGTTTGCATTTACGCCGCGGAAGTCACGTACACGGGGAAGAGCCAGGTTGATGAGACGATCAGCGAACTCATACATCTTCTCGCCGCGGAGAGTAACCTTACATCCGATCGCCATGCCCTCTCTGATCTTGAAGTTTGCAACGGACTTTTTAGCTTTGGTCAGAACTGCCTTCTGACCAGTGATGATCTCCAGGTCACGAACTGCAGAGTCAAGGACTTTCGCGTTGTCTTTTGCTTCGCCTACGCCCATGTTGATCACGATCTTGTCGAGCTTCGGCACTTCCATAACGTTCTTATATCCAAATTTCTTGATCATTGCATCAACGATCTCGTTCTGATACATTTCTTTTAATCTAGCCAACTTGTTTTTCCTCCTCTCTGCTCTTAGTCGATTACTTTTCCGGTTGCTTTTGCAACACGAACTTTTTTGCCATCTTTTACTTCAAAGCCAACTCTTGTAGCTTTTCCGTCTACGAGCAGCATAACGTTGGAGATGTCAATGGCAGCTTCCTGATGAACGATACCGCCGGTCTGGTTTGTCTGGCTCGGTTTGGTGTGCTTTGTCACCATGTTGCAGCCCTCAACCAGAACTGTGTTCTTCTTTGTATCTACATCAAGAACCTTACCGGTCTTGTCTTTATCTTTACCAGCGATAATTTTTACCATATCGTCTTTTCTGATCTTATGCATTACCTGGCACCTCCTTATAATACTTCCGGAGCCAGAGATACGATCTTCATGAACTGCTTCTCACGAAGTTCTCTTGCAACCGGCCCAAAGATACGGGTTCCTCTGGGAGTCTTGTCATCCTTGATGATAACTGCTGCGTTCTCATCGAACTTGATATAGGAACCGTCTTTACGGCGGGCACCTTTCACTGTACGTACAACAACGGCTTTAACTACATCGCCTTTCTTTACAACGCCGCCTGGTGTTGCATCTTTAACGGAAGCTACGATGATATCGCCGATATTCGCATATCTTCTTGTAGAGCCGCCCATAACACGGATGCAGAGAAGTTCTCTGGCTCCAGTATTATCAGCAACTTTTAATCTGCTTTCCTGCTGAATCATGCCTGATACTCCTTCCTCGAATCACTACCGACTATCTTGCCTTCTCGATGATCTCAACAAGTCTCCATCTCTTATCCTTGGATAACGGTCTTGTCTCCATCACTTTAACTGTATCGCCGATACCACACTCATTCTTCTCATCATGAGCTTTTAATTTATATGTCTTCTTAACGATCTTACCGATCAACGGATGTTTTACGTGGTCTTCAATAGCAACAACGATCGTCTTATCCATTTTGTTGCTAACTACCTTACCAGTACGTGTTTTTCTAAGATTTCTTTCCACGACGGATAGTCTCCTTTCAAATTTCGTTCAGTCACACGCATCGGCGTGTGTCATAATAGCGTCCTGTGATCTGTCTGGCAGAACGGCGCTGTTATGAATTAGTTAGCAACCCTTGCCTTCTCTGTGATAACAGTCTGAATTCTGGCGATGTTCTTGCGAACCTCTTTGATTCTGCTGGTGTTATCTAACTGATTGGTTGCGTTCTGGAATCTTAAGTTAAAGAGTTCCTTCTTTGCTGCAACTAATTCCTCGTTTAACTCTGCAGCTGTCTTCGCTTTTAATTCTTCTACATATTTATTAGTTTTCACTGTTATCACCGCCTTCTAAATCTGCTTTAGAAGCAATCTTACACTTGCAGGGAAGTTTGTGCATAGCAAGACGAAGAGCTTCCTTTGCTGTTTCTTCTGGAACGCCAGCGATCTCAAACATAACACGGCCTGGCTTAACAACTGCTACCCAGTATTCAAGAGCGCCCTTACCGGAACCCATACGAGTCTCAGCAGGCTTTGCTGTTACCGGCTTATCCGGGAAGATCTTGATCCATACTTTACCACCACGCTTGATGTAACGGGTCATGGCAACACGGGCTGCCTCGATCTGGTTGGACTTGATCCAGCACGGCTCAGTGGCGATCAGGCCATACTCACCGTTGGAGATTTTATTTCCTCTTAAAGCTTTACCGGCCATCGTTCCGCGGAACTGTTTGCGGCGCTTTACTCTCTTAGGCATTAACATTATTTATCGCTCCCTTCCTTATTTCCCTTAGTAGGAAGTACTTCGCCTTTGTAGATCCAAACCTTAACGCCAAGCTTGCCGTAGGTTGTGTCTGCCTCAGCGAAACCATAGTCAATATCTGCTCTTAATGTCTGAAGCGGGATTGTTCCCTCGCTGTAAAACTCTGTACGCGCGATATCAGCGCCGCCGAGACGTCCGCCTACGGCAGTCTTGATACCAAGAACGCCAGCCTTCATGGAACGGCCCATGGTGGACTTCATGGCACGACGGAAGGAAACACGGTTCTCTAACTGCTGTGCGATGGACTCAGCTACTAACTGGGCGTCGCGGTCCGGTCTCTTAACTTCCTTGATATCTACAAACAGCTTCTTGTCGGTCATCTTCTGGACTTCAGCTTTTAATTTCTCGATCTCAGCTCCGCCCTTACCGATCACAACGCCCGGTTTTGCTGTATGAACGATGATCTTGATTCTATCAGAAGCGCGCTCGATTTCGATCTTGGAAATGCCGGCGCTGTATAATCTCTTTTTCAGGTATGTTCTGATCTCGTGGTCCTCGATCAGGTTGTCAGCGAAATCAGCTTCAGCATACCATCTGGAATCCCAGTCTTTAATAACACCGACTCTCATGCCGTGTGGATTAACTTTCTGTCCCATAACTGCCTCCTATCTCTCATTGAGCACAATCGTGATATGGCTCATTCTCTTCTCGATCCTGTAAGCTCTGCCCTGTGCTCTCGGTTTTACTCTCTTCATGGTCGGTCCCTTGTTTGCGTAGCACTCCTCCACATACAGGTTCTCGGCACTCATACCGTTGTTGTTTTCTGCGTTTGCGATAGCAGACTTTAATAATTTCTCAATTAAGCTGGACGCATATCTGGGATTGTAAGTTACAATACCAAGTGCAGTCTGAACATCTTTGCCTCTGATGGCATCTAATACGAAACAAGCCTTCTGAACAGATACTCTTGCATAAGACAGCTTTGCAGAGGGTCTTGTATCTTTATTTGCATTTCTTTCTCTCTTAATCTGACTTCTATGTCCCTTAGCCATTGATAAAACCTCCTTTCAAAGCGTCTTAGTTATTTACGACCGGACTTCTTCTCGTCTTTTCCGTGGCCTCTGTAAGTTCTTGTAGCAACGAACTCACCGAGCTTGTGGCCTACCATATCCTCTGTTACGTATACCGGTACATGCTTTCTTCCATCATGTACTGCGATTGTATGACCAACCATCTGCGGGAAGATCGTAGAACGGCGGGACCAGGTTTTGATAACCTGTTTCTGTCCTGCCTCGTTCATAGCGTCTACCTTTTTCAGTAAGCTAGCATCAGCAAATGGTCCTTTTTTAAGTGAACGAGCCATCGTTTTACCTCCTATCGATTACGCCTTACCGTTTCTTCTTCTTACGATCAGTTTGTTAGACTGTTTGTTTTTCTTTCTTGTCTTAAGACCAAGAGCAGGCTTGCCCCACGGTGTGCACGGACCCGGACGGCCGATACCTGTCTTACCTTCACCACCACCATGCGGATGGTCGTTGGGGTTCATAACAGAACCGCGGACGGTCGGGCGGATACCCATGTGGCGCTTTCTGCCAGCCTTACCGATCTTGATCAGGTTGTGGTCGCCGTTGCCTACAACACCGATGGTTGCGCGGCATGCGATCGGAACCATTCTCATTTCACCGGAGGGTAAACGAAGAGTTGCGTACTTGCCTTCTTTTGCCATTAACTGAGCTGCGTTACCAGCGGAACGTACTAACTGGCCGCCTTTGCCAGGCTGTAATTCAATGTTGTGTACCTGAGCACCAACCGGGATCATGGATAACGGTAAGCAGTTGCCAACCTTAGCCTCTGCCTTCTCGCCGCTCATAACCTTCATTCCGTCGGTTAAGCCCTGGGGTGCAAGGATATATGCTTTCTCGCCGTCTGCATAGCAGATCAGAGCGATGTTTGCGCTTCTGTTGGGATCGTACTCGATTCCGATTACAGTTGCCGGAATTCCATCTTTGGAATTTCTCTTGAAGTCAACGATTCTGTATTTTCTTCTGCTTCCGCCGCCGTGATGTCTAACAGTGATCTTACCCTGGTTGTTACGGCCTGCGTTCTTCTTTAAGGAAACAAGAAGTGCCTTCTCTGGAGACTTTTTAGTGATCTCAGAGAAATCGGAACCAGTCATGTTTCTTCTGGAAGGTGTATATGGGTTATAGGTTTTGATTCCCATTATTTGCTCCTTTCAACGCCCTCTGGCGTTTCTTGTTTTTCATGTCGCGACTTTTCTGTCGCATAGGGTTCGGGTATTCACTAAGCCGCTTTCAGCTTATAATCCCTGGAAGATCTCGATCTCCTTGCTGTCAGCGGTCAGCTTTACGATGGCTTTCTTTGTCTTTGCAGTCTTGCCAACGATCATGCCGCGTCTCTTATTCTTACCGTCGAGGTTCTGGGTGTTTACGGAAGCAACCTTTGTGCCCGGGAACATCTTCTCAACAGCCTCTTTGATCATAGTCTTATTTGCTTCCGGATGAACCAGGAAAGTATATTTCTTCTCGCTCATAGCGTTCATGCTCTTCTCAGTTACAACCGGTTTGAGGATTACGTCGTAATACTGTACATTTGCCATTATGCGTACACCTCCTCGATAGAAGCTACTGCAGCCTTGGTGGCTACTACTGTGTTGTATTTCAGAATGTCATACACGCTCAGTGTATTAACAAGGGAAGTTCTTACTTCCGGGATGTTTCTTGCGGAAAGAACTACGTTCTGATCGTTCTCTGCAAGTACAACCAGTGCCTTGGATACGTTTAAGTTATTCATTACGTTCTTGAAGTTCTTTGTCTTGATCTCCTCGAACTTTAACTCGTCAACTACAACGAACTTGTTGTCGTTTACTCTGCTTGTTAAAGCGGACTTAAGAGCAGCTCTCTTCTCCTTCTTGTTGAGACGGATGGAGTAATCTCTCGGTGTCGGTGCGAATACTACGCCGCCGCCTGTCCACTGCGGTGCTCTTGTGGAACCCTGTCTTGCATGACCAGTTCCTTTCTGTCTCCACGGTTTTCTTCCGCCGCCGGAAACTTCGGAACGTGTTTTAGCCTTCTGTGTTCCCTGACGTTTATTTGCAAGCTGTGCTACAACGGCAAGGTGTACGAGATGCTCGTTCACTTCAACGCCGAATACGGCATCGTTTAATTCCATTGTGCCAACTTCTTTGCCTTCCATATTGTATACGGATACGTTTGCCATTTCTATGTTTCCTCCTTTCCTGTAAAAGCTTACCTAGAAACTTTTACTGTTTCCTTCAGTGTTACTAAGGATTTCTTCGGGCCCGGTACTGCGCCCTTAACAAGAATCAGATTCTGCTCTGCATCAACTCTTACAACTTCCAGGTTCTGGGTTGTGATTCTCTTATGACCCATATGACCCGGCATGCCTTTGCCCTTGAATACGCGGCCCGGAGTTGTTGCGGAACCGTTGGAACCCTGATGACGGTGGAACTTGGAACCGTGAGCCATGGGTCCTCTGTGCTGTCCTAATCTCTTAATAGCACCCTGGAAACCTTTACCTTTGGAGATCGCTGTTGCGTCAACCTTGTCGCCCTCTGCGAAGATATCGGCTTTGATTTCGTCCTTTACATTGTACTCTTCTGCATTCTCAAAGCGGAACTCTCTCACATATCTCTTGTAAGATACGCCAGCCTTGTCAAAATGGCCTTTTACCGGCTTGTTCACAAGTTTCTCTCTCTTGTCAACAAAACCAACCTGTACAGCTTTGTAGCCGTCATTTTCTTCTGTCTTAACCTGTGTTACTACACACGGTCCAGCCTGAAGAACAGTTACCGGAACAAGAACGCCTTCATTATTGAAGATCTGTGTCATTCCGACTTTTGTAGCTAAAATCGCTTTCTTCATTTCTTTACCTCCTGTTACTAATCTACAGCGGAACACAGGGCCTTCTGCCCCGCGTTCATCCTAGAGCAGCCCAACATAGGTGGAACACTATGACACCGTTTTTTTCGGTGATGTTGATTCCCTTTCAGGAAAGTGTTGCTTTTATATCAGAACCATTCTGGATTAACATGTTCATTCCCCGGACAGCTTTTTCCACGCTGCCTTCCAGGGACCGCCCGCTTAAGCTCTCTGCTTTCCGGGCTCCAGGAAAAACAAATCTTATTTGTTTTTCATCTTGATGTCGATAAACACGCCTGCCGGCATTTCCAGTCTGGACAGAGCGTCCACAGTCTTCTGGCTCGGGCTTGTGATATCGATGAGTCTCTTATGAGTTCTCTGCTCGAACTGCTCTCTGGAATCTTTGTACTTATGAACAGCTCTTAAGATCGTTACAACCTCTTTCTTGGTCGGCAGCGGAACCGGTCCACTCACCTTAGATCCTGTCTTTTTTACTGTCTCGATGATTTTTCCAGCGGACTGATCAACCAGCTGATGGTCGTACGCCTTTAATGTGATTCTCATAACCTGACTTGCCATAAAAAAAGTCGCCTCCTTTTCGCACTTTTAACGAAGTACGACAAGCGGTGACTGTACACGGTCTCGTGTGTATCATCCGATCCACACGTTGTTACTGCCCCTTACCAAGAGCAGCTGTTAATTTGGTACAGTGACTTGTCGCCAGTTTCCTAACTTGACATTCGCTCCACGGAAAACCTGCCATTTACAGGCAGCAACCTCACGCTTCTCAGCTATCATGCCACAGCTCTGACAGCATAACATAAAATCTTTTAAAATGCAAGCACTTTTCCGCAATTTTTACAATCCGTGCATATCCTGTTTTTCTGTGCCTATATAATAGGAAGAAATCCACATAAAAAAGCGGAGACCGCTGCTGGAAGAGGGGATAAACCCTCCTTTTGCAGCGATCTCCGCACTCTCTTTATCTGCCCGGATACTCCGCGCATACTCCGTTTCCATCGGCAGTATACCCATCCGTTTTCCTTACTGCCCCTCTCCGGCAGTCCCGTCCTCTGCGCCATCCTCTGCCTCCAGCGCCGCCACAGATTCATCCACGCGCTTTTCCGCTTCCTCCAGCCCGTTGACAGCCACGTCCATGGCTGCCTTTAACTGGTTGTCCTGGTCCCTGGGGATCTCGATCATGCTCTCCAGGCCTTCGTCCAGCTCCACCAGAAGATCCGGCTCAATGCCCACCTCATGGATGCATTCGCCGGAGGGAACGTAATAATACGCCGTTGTGAGCTTTAAAGCACTGCCGTCGGGCAGATCAAAGATTCCCTGGGCAATGCCCTTTCCGAAGGTCTTTGTGCCCACCACAGTGGCCCAGCCGTTGTCCTTCAGCGCTCCTGTGAGTACCTCCGACGCGCTGGCGCTCTCTCCGTTGACCAGAAGGATGATGGGAACGTCCACCTGATGGCCGTCCTCCGTGATCTTTACGCTGTCATCCACTCCTTTTCCTTTAAAGCTCACGATGGTCTTTCCATCGGGGAGCAGATAGTCCGCAATATCCGTAGACGCCGTCACCACGCCGCCGCCGTTGTTCCGCAGATCGATGATGAGGCTCTTCGCCCCCTTGCCCAACAGGGAGTCTGCGGCCGTTTTAAACTGGTCGCCGGTGACCTCCTCAAAGGCAGAAATGGAAATATATCCCACATTATCCTCCAGCAGGTCATACTCCACCGTGGGATTCTCCACGATCTCCCGGGTCATGGTCAGGTCCAGGCTGTCCTCGATGGACTCCCGGAACACAGTGACCGTCACCTCTGTTCCCTCTTCGCCCTTAATGTGGTCGCTGACCAGGATGCTCAGATCCATCCCCGCTGCATCCACATCGCCTACGCCGGTGATCACATCCCCTGGACGCATGCCGGCCTTATCTGCCGGAGAGTCCTTAAACACCCGGATCACCGTGATGATCCCTGTATTCACATTCTGGCTCACCTGGACGCCGATGCCGCAGTATTCGCCGTTGCTGCTTTCCTGGACACTCTCATATTCCTCTGCCGTATAGTAAGTGGAATAGGGATCCTGAAGGGAATATACATAGCCCGTATAGATCCAGTCCTCCGGGTTTTCCCGCTCCTCGTCCTCATCGAACAGGTAATACTGGTTGATGAGCTGCTGCATATAGCCCAGCTTTGGAGCCAGCCTTCCCATATCCAGGCCGTATTCTCCCTCCGGCTCCGGAAGGACCGCCTGGCGGGTCTCCTGGGTCTGCCTGCCCATGATCCAGATACCGGCTGCCATTCCCACCGCCGCCAGAACCACGAAGGCTGTTACCAGGGAACCGGCTAAAGCCCCCTTCCAGAACCGGCTCCGGCCCTCCCGGCCGTTTTCCTTCCGGTCCCCTTTGTCCTTTTCCAGGCCTTCGTTCCTGCCGTTATCCTGGTTTTCTTCTTCCAGTTTTTTCTCTTCCAGGTTTGTTTCTGTCATAGCAATTTTGTCCTTTCCTGTTTTACGCCCCCGGTCACGGGCTCACATACTGGCTGGGATTCACATATGTACCGTTTACCCGGATCCCGAAGTGCAGATGCGGCCCTGTGGAATATCCCGTAGAACCCACCTTGGCAATGGTCTGCCCCTTCTTCACCTGATCGCCCACAGATGCCAGCAGCTTGGAGGCATGCATATAGACCGTATAAACTCCGCCTCCGTGGTTGATCATCACATAATTCCCAGCCGAATAGCTGTACGTGGACACCACCACCTCTCCGTCTGCCGCTGCCACGATCCCCGAGCCTGTGGAGGCGCCGATGTCGATGCCCTTGTGGTTGGAGGAAGCTCCCTCTGTCGGTGAGGACCGGCCGCCAAACCCCGAGGTGATCCGCCCGCTGGACGGACAGGGCCATGTGAAGCTAATGTCCCCAAGATTCTTTGTTTTATACGTCTTTCCAGCCGCCTCAGCCTTCTTCCTGGCCTCTTCCTCTTTCCGCCGCATCTCCGCCTCGATGGCTTTGATGGAGTCCTCCTGGGCCTTGATATCCTTTTCATACTCGGAAAGCTGGCCCTCAGCTGCGCTTATCTGGCTCTCATACTTCTTAAGCTCCGACTGCTTGGCGGAAAGGAGCTGCTCCACCGACGCATGCTTGGCCTCCGTCTGCTCCTGAAGCCCCAGAAGCTCCCCATGCTCCGCCTCCAGCTCTGCCTCCTTGGCCTGGATCTGCTCCTTGGTGGCCACGTATTCGTCCAGCTTCTGCCGGTCATAAGCCGAGATCTTTCCAATATATTCCGCCTTATTTAAGAGCTCCGACAGGGAACCGGATTCCATGAGAAGATCCACATAAGAGCTGTCTCCCTTCTCATACATATATTTTATCCGCAGCTTCATGGATTCATACTGGTCTTTTTCCACCTGCTTTGCATCCTCCAGCTCCGCCTTTGTGGTCTCGATCTGGCCCTCCTTGACCTCAATATCCTTCCCCAGCCTGGAAAGCTCGTCGCTGATGGCCTCCAGATTGGCGTCCAGCTTCTTTACATAGGCCGCCGCGTCGCTCTTTAACCCTTCCAGGCTCTTTATGGCAGCTTCCGTCTTCTTTTTTTCCTCTTCCAGACTGCTCTTTTTCTTTTTCGCATCGTCCAGGCTTCCCGTGGCCCAGGCCGGGATCGCCAGACACAGACTTAAGACAGCCGCCAGTCCGGCCGCCGCCGCTTTTCCTGTTTTTTTCACCTGCCGCGCCTCCTATACCTTTAAATGCCGCCGGATGGTCAGAAAACTCACCACAAGCCCCAGACCTCCGCCCAGCGCCAGGGAAATGGCCGCCATGGACGGATAGATCTCCTCGATCGGGAGAAACTGGATGATCCCGGACAGGATCTGGAACCGGCCCACCACATACGCCACCGTCTGACGGTATCCGAAATACATGGCTCCCAGGGGGATGGCGGCTCCCAGGAGTCCCAGGATCGTTCCCTCCACCACAAAGGGAGCCCGGATCATGAAATTGGTGGCCCCGATGAGACGCATGATCTTATTCTCATTTTTCCTCATTCCGGCCGCCACAGAGATGGTGTTGCTGATCAGGAATACCGCCACCGCCAGAAGCATCAGGATGATCGCTCCGAACAGCAGGGCCAGGACCTTATTAAAGCTGGAAAGCCCCGCCGCCGCGCTGTTGGAATAGTTGACCTTCCGGACGCCGGAAAGCCCCTCCAGATACTTAACCACTGGCTCCTGGTCATTGATGTCATAAAGATATATTTCATAGGAAGCCGAGCCAGTCAGAGGATTATCGTCAGAAAAGCCCTCCGCCAGATCGCTGTTCTCCCCAAAGTATTCCTTTTTAAAGCTCTCCCATGCCTCCTCCGCAGAGGTAAACTTCATATCCTTTATGATCGGCCCCTGGGCCTTCCGGATCTCCTCCCCGATGGCGTGGATCTCATCCTCTGGCAGCGACTCGTCAAAAAACACCGTGATCCCCATGGTGGACTCAGCCGTGACCACCATATACTGGACGTTGGTGATAATCGAATAAAATACACAGAATAAAAAAATACATGCAGAAATAATCGCGGCTGACGCCAGGGAAAACCAGATATTTCTGCATATATTCACAAGGCCCTGCTTCAGGCAGAACCAGAACGTGCTAATCCTCATACCAGTACCCGCTTTCTTTCTCATCACCCACCACGATACCTCGCTGGATGGTGATCACCCGTTTTCTCATCATATTTACGATCTCGCTGCTGTGGGTCACCACCACCACTGTGGTCCCCTGACGGTTGATCTCCTCCAGAAGGCCCATGATCTCCATGGCGTTATGTGGGTCCAGGTTTCCCGTAGGCTCGTCGGCCAGAAGGATAGCCGGCCGGTTGATGAGGGCCCTGGCAATGGCCACCCGCTGCTGCTCGCCGCCGGAAAGCTGGTGCGGAAAAGATTTATATTTTGATGAAAGGCCCACCATCCTCAGCATCTCCGGCACCGATTCCCGGATCTTCCTTCCTGAAACGCCGATGACTCTCTGGGCAAAGGCCACATTCTCATAGACGTTCCGGTCCTTTAACAGACGGAAATCCTGGAATACCACGCCCAGCTGTCTCCGGTACTTGGGGACATAGCGGCGGGGCATCCGTCCCAGGTCCATGTCATTCACGACAACACGGCCGGAAGTGGGTTCCACCTCTTTCAGAAGGATTCTGAGCAGGGTTGACTTTCCGGAACCACTCCGGCCTGTAATAAAGACAAACTCCCCATCGTCGATGGTAAGGCTTACGTCCTTAAGAGCGCGGCTGCTCTTTTCGTAGGTCTTTGTCAGCTTTGAAATTTCTATCATATTAGTAATCCAGATTCTCCATATACTTCATGTATTTCACCACCATCAGTGCGATCTTAAAGGTAATGGCGTCCTCAAATACACGAAGATCCAGTCCTGTACTCTTCTGAAGCTTATCCAGACGGTATACCAGAGTATTTCTGTGGATGTAAAGCTGTCTGGAGGTCTCCGAAACGTTCAGGCTGTTTTCAAAGAACTTATTGATGGTCGTCAAGGTCTCCTCATCGAATTCATCCGGGTTCTTCCCATCGAAGATCTCCTTGATGAACATCCGGCACAGGGGAAGCGGAAGCTGGTAGATCAGACGTCCGATACCCAGGTTGGAATATGCCACCACATTCTTTCCGCTGTAAAAGATCTTTCCCACATCCAGGGCCATCTTGGCCTCCTTATAAGAGCGGGAAACGTCCTTGATCTCGTTGACAATGGTACCGAAGGCAATATGCACCTTGGACATAGCCTCTGTATTCAGCATATCCAGGATCGTATTGGCTGTCTTTTCCAGATCTCCATACGTCTCTCCAGGCTTTACCTCCCGCACAAGGATAATGTTTTTCTCATCCACAGCCGTGATAAAGTCCTTGGTCTTTGCAGAAAACAGGCTTCTTACGGTCTCCAGGGCGTTGGCATCCTTCTCATTTTTCGTTTCAATGAGGAACACCACGCGCTTTACGTTTGTCTCGATATGGAGCTTTTTGGCCCGGTTGTAAATATCCACCAGGAGCAGGTTATCCAGCAGAAGGTTTTTAATAAAGTTGTCCTTATCAAACCGCTCTTTATAGGCCACCAGCAGATTCTGGATCTGGAACGCCGCCAGCTTTCCCACCATGTAAACATCGTCGCTGCCTCCCTTTGCAAGGAGGATGTATTCCAGCTGGTGCTCGTCAAATACCTTAAAAAACTGATAGCCGGAAATCACCTGACTGTCTGCCGGAGAATCTGCAAAGGCAAGGATGGAGCTCTCATACTCTTCTGCCTGCTCAAACGTGGATGCCAGAACTTTTCCTTCCACGTCGCAGACGCAGAGATCGATCCTGGTAATTTCTTTCAGTCCGTCAATGTTCGACTGCAAGATCTGATTTGAAATCATAACGTTCTCTCCTTTTCACAATATAGACATTCATACAGATTCTATTTTAATGCAAAATCACAAAAAAGGAAAGAAAAATTTTGTATTTTTCCACAAAAAAACAATCCGGCACCACAACCGGCACCGGATTGTTGGGAAATCATCCCTTTACAGAATGTTTTTTTCCGTATCCTTATCAAACAGATAGATCTTTTCAGCGTCCACAAAGAGGTATATCTTTTCATTTTCCCGAAAATCCGTTCTCCCCTCTGCCTGGCAGATGCCGTCGGCGTCCTCAGCCTGGAAGCGGAGCATGGTCCCGTCTCCAGTCATGCTCTGGAATCTGGCGGAGAAATGGCCGTCCTGGCCGTCCTCTGAGGCCCGGGACAGGCAGACATCCTCAGCCCGTACCCCTGTGATCACTTCTTTTCCCACATAACCATTGTTTTCCAGGACTGCGCCCACAGCCTCCGGGACCAGCATACGGCCGCTGGCTCCCTGAAGCCCGATCCTGCCGCCTTCAGAAAATACCTTCATAAGAAAGAAGTTCATGGGCGACCGGCCTACGACTCCGCCCACAAAGCAGTTTGCCGGATGGGCCGCCAGTTCCTCCGGCGTACCGTCCTGGCAGATGGAGCCCTCATTCATGACTACCATTCTGGTTCCCAGGGCCAGTGCCGTTTCCTGGTTGTCGGTCACATAGATCACCGTCATATCCATTTTTTTATGGATATCCTTAAATTCCTTCCTCATCACCTTCTGGAGGCTCTCCTCCAGATCTGCAATGGTACTGTCCAGAAGAAGGATCCCCGGACGGCGCATCATGGCACGTCCCAGAAGCGCCCGGTATGTCTCCTCCCCGGTCAGCTCCTCAGGCTTTTTATCCAGAATATCAGAAAGCTTCAGATACCCGGAGATCTCCCGGATCCTCCTGTCGATCTCCTCCTGGGCCATCTTCCCCATACGAAGCGCAAAGGAAAGGTTATCTTCCACCGTCATGCCCGGATACAGCACACTGTTTTTAAACAGCATGGCAATATTCCTGTCCTTGGGATCCGCGTCCGTCATATCCTTTCCATCAATGAAAAGGGAACCGGAGCTGATCTCATCCAGTCCGCCGATCATCCGCAGAAGCGCGGATTTTCCGCACCCGGCAGGCCCCACAAGGATAAGGAACTCCCTGTCCCTGATCTCCAGAGAAAAATCCTTCACCGACTGCTGTCCCCCAGGATAAATCTTATTCACGTTTTTTAATACTAATCCCGACATGCTTCCTCCCCATTGTAAAACTCAAAAAAAACAAAATACCCGCCGGCATCCGTGACAACACAATGCCTGGCGGGTATACCTCTGTTCCCTATGGTACACAAAACAGAAGTGTTTTTCCATATTGTAATTTACCAAAATATCGTGATAAATTCCATGACTTTTGCATATGGGGCCTGGGAGCCGCGGAAAAAGCATCCGTTTTCCCCAAAAAACAAAGCTCTTTTCGTCCTGTTTTAGCAAAAATAACGGTTTTATTTTACAGCGATGGCTTCCATCTCCAGCAGAACACCCTTGGGAAGCTTTGCAACCTCCACGCAGGAGCGGGCCGGGCAGTCCTTCTCAAAATATTTGGAATAAATTCCGTTGATGGTTGCAAAATCGTCCATGCTCTGGATGAATACGGTTGTTTTTACAACGTTCTCCATGGAAGTACCTGCTGCTTCCAGAAGGTTCTTCATATTCTTCATTACCTGCTCTGCCTGGCCTTCGATCCCTTCGGCAACCTCGCCAGTGGCCGGGTTTACCGGGATCTGGCCGGAAGCGAATACAAAGCCGTTGGCCTCAATGGCCTGGGAATAAGGACCGATTGCTGCTGGTGCGTTTGTTGTGCTGATCACTTTCTTCATTTTGTTTCCTCCAATACTCTGATACTTTTTTCTGTTATCTCTATCTTACCCTCTTTTAAAAGATGGCCGACAGCGCGTTTAAAGGCGTTCTTGCTGAGCTTAAATTCCCTGGCGATCACTTCCGGGTCTGCCTTATCGTTAAAGGGCAGCACTCCGTCAAATTCCCCGATCACCTTTAATACAAGCTCTGCATCCTCAAAAATCTGGTTATAGGCCTTTTCCCTGGCGCTCAGATCCAGCTTTCCATCCCCGCGCACCTTTGTCACACGGCAATGGACCTCCTGGCCCACCTTAAAGCCTCCGAACAGCTCCCGCCTGGGGATCATCCCGTGGTAGATCCCGTCCACGGCCACAAAGGCTCCCAGCTCCGGGTTGATCTCAAATACAAAGCCGTTTATATCGTCTCCCGTTTTATAGGGAGCGTCGCTCCTTAAATACGAATATACCTTCATGGTAGCCGCCAGACGCTTACTTTTATCCACATAAAGGGCCACCAGACATTTTTCTCCCTTTTTCACTGCATGGGTCTGCTCCTTAAAGGGCAGAAGAAGATCCTTTTCCAGCCCCATGTCCAGGAATGCGCCGATCTTTGATGTTTCCTTCACCTCCAGCACTGCCGTCTCTCCCAGGGAGAGCTTCGGTCTTGTGGTGGTGGCAATGATCCGGTCCTCCGAATCCTTATATAAAAACACTTCCAGGGGATCGCCGGTCTTTGCGCCCTCGGGCACCTGCTTTTTCGGCAGCAAAACGCCCTTTTCAGCTCCCCCGGCGCTCTTTCCAGGTTCCCCCAGATACACTCCGAAATCCTTTTCCTTTACGATCTCCAGTGTCTGCATTCTTCCAAGTTCCAGCATGTCCTTCGTCCTCTCTTTTTTCTAAACGCCCTCCGGCGTTACCTTCAGTTCCACATTGGCAAAGATGCTTCCGTCTCCGCCGCAGACAGATACCACATATCCGTCCTCTCCGGCCGCCCGCATGAGGACCGCCGTATCTCCCAGCACCGCCGCCTTTTTATACTCAGCGCGGATCTCCGTGATCTCCCTGCCGTCGGCTTCCTTCGGAAGGGCCTCCACCGCCATATCCACGTACTGGGCATTGTTGACATGGTGGTTGGTGTCGATCTGGTGCTTCATGATCACCAGCCGCCCCGCCTCCTCCATGTGCTCCGGAAGACGGATCTTTCTGGGAGCATAGTCCATAGAAAGCTTCGGTTCCTCATCCCCGTAGGCATCCACATCCTCCCGCGTCACGCGGACCGGTTTTCCGGCTTCTGTATCCAGAAGGAACCAGCAGGAATTGGCCTTTACCAGGTATTCCCCGGTCCCGTCCATCAGCGTAAAATTCCGCAGGCCGTAGATCCCCTTGATCTCATAGGGCCAGGTGCAGACGGTGATCTCCTCGCCCAGAGCCGGTCTCCTTAAGATCTGGATCTGCCAGGATGACAGAAGCCACGCACGATTTTTTTCTTCCAGATAAGCAAGCCCCACTCCGCAGTCCTCCGACTGGAAGGTGGAGCAGTCCTGCATATAATTCATGATCCCCATCAGGGACAGCCTTGCGTCCACGCCGGTCTCACTGTACCGGACACGGCTCTTAAACTGGTACATGTTCTTCCCGCCTCACTTAAATCCTCCGGGCAGTCCCGGCGCTCGTTTCCATTCTAACCCATTTTTCCCTTCCAGGCAATAGGCTCTGTATCAAAAAAGCGTCTAAACATTGGATCCCCAACATCTAAACGCTTTCCAGCTGGGCTACAAGGATTCGAACCTTGAAATGACGGAGTCAGAGTCCGTTGCCTTACCATTTGGCGATAGCCCATTATTCACGATCTGTCTCTTACAGTTTTTCAACTGCGAGTTATATTATACCCACACTTTTTAAGAATGTCAAGCATTTTTTCCAGACTGCGGGACTTTTTCCTGTTTTCTGGAAAAAGCCCCGCCCTTTAAGCCTCCGGCTTCCAAATCCCGGATCTTATATTCTCATCTACTGTACCGGCGCCGGAACCACGATCTCCTCGGTCACCGGGCACTTATACGTTCTTCCGTTCATCTGCTTCTTAAACTCTTCCTTCGCCTCGTCCACCAGCTTGGGATCATCCACCAGCTTCATGGCTGTGGCTGCCATGACCTTTGCGCCATAGAGCATGCCCTTCATTCCGATGCTCATACCGGCGCAGGCAGTGATCTGCCAGCTATGGCCCGGGGCCGCCAGGTTGCAGGTAGCCGTCATCACCTGTACACAGGGAACGATATGCTGTACGTCTCCCACATCGGTGGAGCCGTAGCCGTTCTCATTCAGCACAGGAGATACCTTCGTATCCAGAGGACCATCCTCCAGAGCGCCTGAGGCTTTTACCTTCTCATACTGCTGGCTCTTTTCATTGAGGATCTTTGCAAATGCCAGCTCCTCCTCTGTCCAGTGGGGTCTTTCCACCTCTTCCATCACATCGTGGGTCAGGTTGGTGAGCATCACCGGATTTAATGTATTGTAGCAGCCGCCCAGGTATTCTACCTCCAGCTCAGTCTCTGTCATATGGGCTGCGCCTTCCGCCACCTTCACCAGACGTCTGTATGTATCCTCCACGGCCTCACGGCTTAACGCGCGGACATAATACCATACGCTAGCCTTATCGGGAACGATATTGGGCGCTGTGCCGCCTTCCTTGATCACATAGTGGATACGGACATCGCTGGTCACATGCTCCCGCAGATAGTTGGCTCCCACACTGGTCAGCTCCACGGCATCCAGCGCAGACCGGCCGTTGTGGGGATCTCCTCCAGCATGGGCCGTGATCCCATTAAAGTGGAAAATGGCGCTGTTCAGTCCAGTCATGGTCCCCAGAGTCACATGGTTATTGGTGGAGCCGTGCCAGGAAAACGCTGCATCCAGCTCTGTGAACGCTCCTCCTCTTGCCATAAACGCCTTTCCGGTGAGGACCTCCTCTGCCGGACAGCCATAAAATACCACTGTACCCTCTTTGCCGGTAGCCTCCAGCTCTGCCTTCATTCCAAGAGCAGCGCCCAGGCAGGCAACACCTAAAAGGTTATGGCCGCAGCCCTGTCCCGCAGCACCCGGAGTTACCGGTTCCTTTTCTGTGCTGACCTTCTGGCTCAGGCCGGGAAGTGCGTCATACTCGCCCAGGAAACCGATCACCGGATGACCTTTTCCCCATACGGCGCGGATGGCTGTGGGCATTCCCACATACCCTGTCTCCACCTCAAATCCGGCGTTGCGGAGGACTTCTGCTGTCCATTCACATGCCTTCACTTCATTAAACGCAGTCTCGGGATTTTCCCAGATCTTTTTAGCCAGATCGGTAAGGACCTTTTCATTCTGATCAACGGCTCTGGTAGCAATGGTGTCAATCATAATATTCTCTCCTTTTTCTGGGCGCCGCAGGCTCACACACCGCAAGAGACGCCTGTTATTGATTCCAACGGACTCACCCCTTCATTTTAACCTGGAGAACAAAAAATGTCAATCACCTTGCACAATAAAATCTTTTATTTGCTATGTATTCATGTGCACTTTCACGGTTCTTTCCAATGTTTTTGGAATGCCAGCGGACATTCCATCTCCTTTGAAAGATGTTTTCTTTTTCCTGTCCTCTGGGCCCTAGAGAGGAAAGTCCCGGATCGCAGCAAATGGCCTGGATTTTTAGTGATTTTTGGGCACTACGGAAAAATCCATATTTGCGCCCCCACGCTTTGAAGTTCTCTGCATCCAGGAACAAAAAAAAGAGACGAAAAACCATTGTAAACTCAATGTTTCTCGTCTCTATTCCAGCTGGGCTACAAGGATTCGAACCTTGAAATGACGGAGTCAGAGTCCGTTGCCTTACCATTTGGCGATAGCCCATCGCATCAACGTGGACTATTATAACGCAGCTTTCCGTTTTCGTCAAGTGGTATTTTCAATTTTTTCACAAACCTTTTTTTCACAAAAGACGTCCGTTCCCCGAAACGCTCCGGCGTACATCAGCCTGCCGGAACCACATCCTCTAAGATCCCCGGCCCTACGGTATGGGGCTCAGTGGCATGCGGCGTTTCCGGCGGTCTGGGCGGCTCTGTTTCCGGAGCCGGAGTCTCCTCCGGCGTCGGGCTCACCGGAGTAAGAGTGCCCGGTGCGGCTGTGGACGGCTCCGGTGCGGCCGTTTCGGCAGCCGGCGCTGAGGTCTCCGGTGCGGCAGTCGTCTCCGGCTCTGCGGTGGTCTCTGGTGCCGCAGGAGACGTCTCAGGCGGCGCTGTGGTTTCCGGCTCCGTCGGTCCCGTGACAGGCTCAGACGGTTCCCGGTTTTCTGACTCTGCTTCCGCCTCAGATGCCTCACCGTTTTCCGGCTCTGCCGAAGATGCCTCTTCTCCCTGGGACGCTCCGCTGCCGTCTTCTGGGCGGAGCTCTTCTCCCTGCGGCTCCTTTACCGCCTCCTCCGGCTGCTCTCCTCCTTCATAATTTCCAGGACCGCGGTTTCCTGCCGATCCGCCGTTCCCATCCTTTCCGGAATCTATTCCGCTCTCCTCTGCTCCGGAGCCTTCGTCTGTCTCTGTCCCGGACTCCGTCTCCCCGGATTCTATCCCGGCGGGCCTGTCCTCCTTTACCTGATAAAGCTTTCCCGCGGTGGCCACCAGAAACGAGGTCTGATAATTTTTCTTCTCCATTTCCCGGGACAGGGCCCCCATGTCCATCTGGCACAGCCGGCCGCAGTCCGACTCCCGGACCCGAACATTCCGCTCCAGAAGATCCTGGACCATGGCTGCCTTACCCACAGAGCAGCCGTTTTCCCTGACCAGCTCCAGGACCTCCGGCTCCTCTGATATACTTCCGGCATATACGGTCCCCTTGGCCTGGCGGGTCGTCAGAAATAATTCTGCGGCAACGGCGATCTCCTCCGCCATCCGTTCTGTATCCACCCGCACTGCCCCCTCTATGGGGCGCACCGTAAACAAGGCCGCTTCCTGGTCCCCCAGCATCTGTGCCCCATGAAGCTCCTCCAGCAGACGTTCACAGCACTCCCGCAGGGAAAGGCCCGCCATGGAATCCGGGTTCCCGTTTTTCCGGATCACTCCTCCCTTCCGGTTCAGGACCAGCTCCCTGCTGTCCTTCCCGTCCGCGGTCAAGAGCACTGCCGGCTTCCGGTTCTGCATAAGAAACACAGTCCCCAGGATACAGGACGCTGCCAGGCAGATTCCCAGGGCCAGACCGGCCCATAAAAGCCACCGCCTCACGGCCTCCACCGACAGCTCGCCGTCCATATTGAGGCTTGCTTCTCTCCGGTCCTTCTCTCTGCTTCCCGCCTCTATGGTCTCCGTTTTCTCTCCCCGGTCCGCCAAAGCCTCTGCAGGCTCCAGCTTTTCCAGCCGCTCTTTCTCTTCCATCCTATGCCTCCCCGTCATATTCCACCCGCATGAGGAACAGGCCCTCCGGCGGAGCCGTCGCTCCGGCCGCCTCCCGGTTCCTGGCCTCAAGGACAGCCTTCATCTCCTCCGGCCTTCGTTTTCCCAGGCCCACCTCCAGGAGCGTTCCCGTAAGGATCCGCACCATATTATACAAAAAACCATTTCCTGTATAGGTAAACACCACTTTCGTTCCATCTGCATGGATCCCGATCTGATCTATCCGGCGGACCGTGCTCTTTTTCATTCTTTTATTGGAACAGAAGCTTTTAAAATCATGCTCTCCCAGAAGATATCCCGCCGCCTTCTCCATGGCCGGGATATCCAGTTCACGCCCCAGTCCGTATACGTATTTTCTCTCAAATACACACTTCCTATCCGCTGTTTCCACGTAATACGCATACGTTTTCCTTACAGCGGAAAGACGGCTGTGGAACCGCTCCGGCGCCTCCTTCGCATCTATGACCCGTATATCCTCCGGCAGATACCGGTTCATATACTCCATAGCCGCTGCTGCCGACGGACAGAACTGCTCCTCAATATGGAAATTGGCCGTCTGCCCCCTGGCGTGGACCCCTGCATCGGTCCGGCCGGAGCCATGGACCTCCACTTCCTGTCCGGTCCATTTAAAAAGCACTGCCTCCAGCTTTCCCTGGATGGTATTGTCTGTATTCCCCTGTTTCTGCCAGCCGTCGTATCTGGAGCCGTCATATTCCAGCGTCATCCTGATGTTCTTTTTCATGATCATTTCCCTTCTGGTCCTGCCAGGTATCGTCTTATTGTATCAATTTTCCATTCAAATTGGAATACCTGGAACCAAATATTCCGCCTGCCAATATGATATCATAAGTGATCTTCTGTAAATATGGTATAAAAATGGGCGATCTGTCTTCACTTTTTCTTTTTACGGCCGCTCTCTGCGCCGATTCCTTTGCCGTCAGCTTTGTCTGCGGAACGGGAAAAATAAAGATCCCCAGGAGCTCTGCATGGATCCTGGCCTTCTGTCCGGCAGCGGTGCTGGCCGCGGCCTCTGCCCTGGGAACCGTCCTCCGGCCTCTGCTCCCGGAAGATCTTCCCGTTTTTTTAAGCGCCAGCCTCCTCATGCTCCTGGGATTTTCCCGTTTTACAGCCAGCTCGTCCTCTGCCTCCGTACCTGGAAAAGGAAGTACAAAGCAGCTCTCTGCCTCCGGCTCCTTTTTTCTGGCCATGGGCCTTTCCTCTGACAACGGAGCAGCAGGCCTGGGAGCCGGACTGGCCGGGGCCTCTCTGGCTGTCCTTTTCTTCCTTTCCCTGTTTCTCAGCTTCACCTCCGTCCGCCTGGGAGCCTTCCTGGGCAGGAAAAGCGTACTGGCCCTGGAAAACAGCCGCCAGCTCCCGGGATCCCGGCGGTCCCTGGATCCGTCCCGGACCGGAGGGCTGGTCCTGATCCTTCTGGGGATCCTGAAGCTCTTATGATCCGGTCCATTCTTTCCCAGCCGTCCCCCGCGCTCCAGAGATCCGGCTGAGCCCTGCCAGAAGCTCATGGGCTGCCATGGGAGCGGCTGCCAGAAACAGCAGCTCCCTCCATTCCGTTCCAGACAGGGCTGCCGTCTGGAACAGGGCCACCAGGCGGCTGTTTTCCGTCACCAGCACCTGGAGGAACACTCCCAGGGCCGCTGCCGCCAGCATCAGCCGGTTTTCCAGATGATTCATCCGGAACACCGATCGCCCCACGTCCCGCATCCCCACAGCATGAAAAAGCTGGGAAAGGCCCAGGACCGTAAAGGCATACGTCTGGCTCCGGGCCAGCACCGCCGGATCTCCAAGGACCAGGGACAGGCTTTCTGCCGTGATCCTTTTTCCCTCCGCCGCCAGGATCCCCACCGGCAGCCGCAGAAAGGCCGTAAGGCTGATCACCGCTATAAGGAATCCATAAAACAGCGTGCACGCCATCCCTCCCCTGGAAAACAGGCTCTCATCCTTTCCCCTGGGAGGCTCCTCCATCAGGGCGGATCCGTCGTTTTTATCCGTTCCAAGGGCCAGGGCCGGCAGGGAATCGGTGATCAGGTTGATCCACAGGATATGACTGGCCTTTAGCGGCGACGGCAGGGAAAGGGCAATGGCCGTGAACATGGTCATGATCTCGCCGAAATTGGAGGAAAGGAGAAAGATCACTGCCTTCTTTATATTCTCATAGACGCCTCTTCCCTCCTCAATGGCCTTCTCGATGGTAGCAAAATTGTCGTCTGTGAGCACCATATCCGCCGCCTGCTTTGCCACATCTGTTCCGGTCTGCCCCATGGCGATCCCCACATCGGCTGCCTTTAAGGAGGGCGCGTCATTGACTCCGTCGCCGGTCATGGCCACGATGCTTCCATTCTCCTTCAGCGCCCGGACGATCCGCACCTTATGGTCCGGGGAAACCCGGGAAAAGACCGCCGCCGTTTCTGCCCGTTCCTTAAGGGCCGCGTCGTCCATCCGGTCCAGCTCCGCCCCGCTGATGCACTGGGTCCCATCCTCTGCGATCCCCAGCCGTCTGGCAATGGCCAGGGCTGTGTCCCTGTGGTCCCCTGTGATCATCACCGTCCGCACATGGGCTCTCTTAAACATGGCCACCGCATGGGCGGCCTCCGGACGCGGAGGATCTGCCATGGCTGCCAGGCCCAGAAAGACCATGTCCTCCTCCTTCCTTCCGTCCCCATCACTCCTGGCCGCTCCCAGCACCCGGAGCCCCTGGCTGGAAAGCCATGAGATCCGGTCCTGGAGCCTTCTTCTGCTGCTGCCGGTCAGAGGCCGTTCACCGCCTCCAGACAGATACCGGCTGCACCGTTCCAGGATCACATCCGGGGCTCCCTTCGTATAGGAAACAGTTCCTGTCTCTGTCCGGTGTACTGTGGTCATCCGCTTCCGCTCCGGATCAAAGGCCCGCTCTGCTGTCCTGGGGAGCTGCCGCTCCAGCTCTCCCTTTGTCCATGGTCCCTCCTTCTCTGCATATTCCAGAAGGGCCAGCTCCCCGGGATCACCGATCCTTCCCTTTTTATTAAGCTCTGCGTCATTGCACAGGACAAAGGCCCTGAGAAGCTCCTCCTGACCCGGAGCCATGGCCCCCTTCCCGCGGCCCGGCCGTCTCCTCCTGCCGCTTACGCCTTCATCCAGGAGCTCTCCCGCGTCCAGGACCTCTTCCACCGTCATCCGGTTCATGGTCAGTGTCCCTGTCTTATCGGAGCAGACCACACTCACCGCCCCCAGAGTCTCCACCGACGGCAGCCGCCGCACGATGGTATGGACCCGGGCCATCTGGGACACGGACAGGGCCAGCACGATGGTCACCACCGCCGGAAGCCCCTCGGGCACCGCCGCCACTGCCAGGGAAATGGCCGTAATGAGCATCTCTCCCACATCCCGCTTCTGCCAGACGGCAAGACCGAAAAGGGCCGCACAGAGGGCCACTGCCAGAATGCTCAGAGCGCCTCCCAGATCCCCCAGCCGTTTCTGTAAGGGTGTGGCCTCCATGGGGGCCTCCCGGATCAGACGGGCGATCCTGCCGATCTCCGTGTCCATGCCGGTGGCCGTCACCATGCCCAGCCCCCTTCCAGCCGTCACATTGGAGGACATATAGGCCATGTTTTTCCTGTCTCCCACCGGAAGGCCGGCGGCCGCAGAAAAACCGGCGTCCTTGTGGACCGGCGCCGCCTCTCCCGTCAGGGCCGACTCCTCTGCCCTCAGATCCTCTGTCCATAAAAGCCTGAGATCCGCCGGCACCTGCCTCCCGGCGTCCAGCACCACCAGATCCCCAGGCACCAGCTCTGCCGCGTCGATCTCCTGGTCTGTCTGATCCCGGCGCACCACTGCCTTCAAACGGGTCATTTTTTTTAAGGCATCCAGGGCCCTTTTGGCCTTCCCCTCCTGGATCATCCCCACAGCCCCGTTTAAGGCCGCCACCGCCGCAATGATACAGGCGTCCCCGATCTCTCCCAGGAACACGGAAATGACTCCGGCCGCCGCCAGCACATAGATCAGAGGATCCATGAACTGGGACAGGAGACGGGAAAAAAAGCCGGGCTGCTCCGGCTCCTGCAGCCGGTTGGCTCCATACTGCTCCAGCCGTTTTCTGGCTTCCTCCGCCGAAAGACCTCCCGGATCCGTGGAATGAAGGAGCCGCTCGGTCTCCTCTGTGGTCTTTGTTTCAAAGGCCTCTGCCATAAAAAAATCCCCTCCCGTCCTCATCTCTGCTTTTGCAGTGTATGAAAACGGAAGGGGAAATATGTGTCTTACTGGTAGATGGGGTATCTGCCGCAGATCTCTGTCACAGACGCCCGGATCTCATCCGCCTTATTCTCGAAATCCGTGGCTGCCAGCCAGACGCAGCGGGCGATCTCATCCATATCACTCTCCACCAGGCCTCTGGAGGTGATGGCCGGGGTGCCGATGCGGACGCCGGAGGTAACGAACGGACTTCTGGGATCGTTGGGGACCGTGTTCTTATTGAGGGTGATATAAACCTCGTCGCAGCGGTTCTGAAGCTCCTTACCGGAAACATCCATGCCGCGCAGATCCACCAGCATCAGATGGTTGTCTGTACCGCCGGTCAGGATCTTAAAGCCCTGCTTCTTAAGGGCCTCTGCCAGGGCCTTGGCATTCTTTAATACCTGCTCCTGGTAGGTCTTAAACTCCGGCTTTAAGGCCTCGCCGAAGCAGATGGCCTTGGCCGCGATCACATGCTCTAAGGGGCCGCCCTGGCTTCCCGGGAAGATGGCCTTATTGAAATTGAACTTCTTATTGGCCTCCTCATTGGCTAAGATCATACCGCCTCTGGGCCCGCGCAGGGTCTTATGGGTGGTGGTGGTCACCACGTCTGCATAGGGAATGGGGCTGGGATGGAGACCGGCTGCCACCAGACCGGCGATGTGTGCCATATCCACCATCAGATATGCGCCGCACCGGTCAGCGATCTCACGGAACCGCTTAAAGTCGATGGTCCGGCAGTAGGCGCTGGCTCCAGCAACGATCAGCTTCGGCTTTGCCTCCATGGCCTTCTTTTCCAGCTCGTCATAGTCGATATATCCCTCGTCGTTGACGCCGTAGGGAACGATATTAAAGTACATACCGGAGAAGTTCACCGGGCTTCCATGGGTCAGATGGCCGCCGTGGTCTAAGTTCATGCCCATTACGGTATCGCCGGGCTTTAACATGGCGATGAACACAGCCATATTTGCCTGCGCGCCGGAATGAGGCTGTACGTTGGCATAATCACAGCCAAACAGCTTCTTTGCCCGCTCGATGGCCAGGTTTTCCACCACGTCCACGCACTCGCAGCCGCCGTAATACCGTTTTCCCGGATAGCCCTCTGCATACTTGTTGGTAAGGACCGTTCCCATGGCCGCCATCACGGCCTCAGAAACGATATTCTCTGACGCGATCAGCTCCAGATTCCGTCTCTGTCTCGCAAATTCGGCGTTGACTGCCGCACCCACTTCGCTGTCATGCTCCGCAATGAGTCTCATCAGTTCATTTACCATCCTGAATCCTCCTTATACATTATAAATCTGCCAGGCAGGGACCTCCTTTTCCATTTTCCGGCCCGCCTGTTCCCTATTATAAATGCGTCCGGCCCTTAACCGGCCGCCTTATAATTCCTGATCACCGCCTGGAGCGTCCGGTTTCCATTGTATTCGTTTATATCTGGATAATATACAATGTCGATCCGGTCCTTTCCGGCCAGCTCCCTCTGGATCGCGTCCCCGTCCCCGAATAAGAGGCCGTCCATGGAAAGCCCCGTATCTGTCACCAGCCCCAGCTTCACCACGTTCCGGTTTTTCCCCAGGACCCGGAGGCTGCGGATCATCAGTCCCTTCTGGGCAAACAGGGGCTTTTCATTCCCCTGGCCAAAGGGCTCCAGCCGCTTAAGCTCCTCCACCAGTCCCTCGGTCACATATTCCAGAGGCATGGGAACGTCGATCCATACCCGCGGGATAAAGTCCTCTTCGGTGAGGACCGCATTTTCATTGAGCCGCCTGCGGAATTCCGGAACGTCCTCTTCTTTTATGGAAAGCCCCGCCGCCATGGGATGGCCGCCGAACTTCGGCAGCAGCTCCCGGACCTTTGTCAGCTCCCGGAACATATGGTACGGCTCAATGGACCTTCCGGAGCCCTTCACCATGTCCCCGCTCCTTGTGAGCACAATGGAGGGCTTATGGAAATGCTCCCGCACCCGGCCTGCAATGATCCCCGCCAGGGATTCGTGGCAGTCCGGCAGAAAGACCACCAGTACCTTATCCTCCATATACTGTGTCTCCACCTGGGCGATAGCCTCGTCCTCTCCTTTTTTTGTCATGTCCTTCCGGATATCATTTAATTCCTTTAATTCCTCTGCCAGACGCTCTGCCTCTGCCTCGTCCTCCGACAGAAAAAGCCTGAGGGCCGCCTTGGCCGTCTGGAGCCGCCCGCCGGCATTTAAGCACGGGCCGATGACAAAGCCGATATGGTAGGCGCTTAAGTCTGTAATATCAAGCCCCGTCTTCTCAACCAGTTTTCTCAGTCCCAGGTTCCTGGTGCGGGCCATCTGCTTCAGCCCGTATTTTACCAGGATCCTGTTTTCATCCTGTAACCGCATCACGTCTCCCACAGTGGCAATGGCCGCAAATTCCAGGAGCTCCCTCCATTCCTCCCGGGGGACTCCCGACGCCTCATAGAGCTTTTCCACCAGCTTGTAGGCCACCACCGCTCCGCAGATCTCACGGAAGGGATACGTTTCTCCCTCCTGCTTGGGATCCACCACCACATCCGCCGGAGGAAGGACCTGTCTTTCCTCCTCCACCGGGACCTCATGATGATCTGTGACCACCACAGTCATTCCAAGCCCCTTTGCCAGAGCGATCTCCTTTGCTGCGGCAATGCCATTGTCACAGGTCACCAGAGTATCCACCCCATCGGCTGCCGCCTGGCGGATGATGGCCTCGTTGATCCCATATCCATCCCGGACCCGGTCCGGGATCTCATAATCGATGCGGGTGCTTCCAGCCGGCCCGGTTCCTTTACCCAGTTCCCTCTCTGCCCGTCTCAGGCCTGTCAAAAGAAGGTAGGAGGCGCAGACACCGTCGATATCATAATCCCCGATGATCCGGATCCGCTTTTCCTCCCGGAGCTTTTTTATGAGAACGTTCACAGCCTCTCCCATATTTTTCATGAGAGCTCCGTCATAAAGCCCGTCCAGTGTGCCGTAAAGGTACCGCTCCATGGCTTCCTTCGTCTCCATTCCCCGGTTCCTCATGATTCGCACGGATACGGGGCTGACGCCCAGCTCCTTTGCCAGTCCGTTAAAATCCGCACGTTTTGTCTGGACCATCCAGATTTCCTGTTTTTCTGTCTGTTTAAAATTTTGCACCGTTTTGTCTGAGCCATTCCCTTCTTGTCTTATAATCCGGTATCTCCTCTGCCACCACGGCCCAGAACGCCGGGCTGTGGTTCATCTCCACCCGGTGGGCCAGCTCGTGGACCACCAGATAGTCCAGTATTTCTTCCGGCATCAGTGCCAGCTTCCAGTTAAAATTCAAGTTTCCCTTGGCGCTGCAGCTGCCCCACCGGGTCTTCTGCTCCCGCACGGTGACCGTCCCGTAGGAAACGCCCATGCGCTCTGCAAAATACCGGCATTTCTTCAAAAGCAGCTCCTTTGCCAGCCGCTTCCCGGCTTCCCGTTCCCGGTCCGTATACGCAGGCCGCGCCGCGGCTCTTTCCCTGCATTCTGCGATCCGCTTCCGGATCCAATCCACATGAGCCTCCACAAAGCGGTCTGCTTCCTCCGGTCGGACCCCATAGGGGATCCGGACCGTCACTGTCCCGTCTTCGGACACCTTAAGGGCCATGGTCTTTCTCTGGGCCCGGATCAGCCCATAGGACACGTGCTCTGTTTTTCTCTTCTGGATCTTCTCCACTGGATCCTCCGAATTTTTTCAATATTTATCAAAACCACACCATATATTCTATCACCATTGGCGTTTCCACGCAAGCAGACAGTTATATTTTTAGAACAAAAAAAGACAGGTCGCTTATACAACCTGTCTTTCGTGCGCCAGAGAAGATTCGAACTCCCGACACTACGGTCCGTAGCCGTATGCTCTATCCAGCTGAGCTACTGACGCCCATTGGGTGATTTTGTCTCACTCACTCAACGGTATAGAGTTTACTACATTATTCCCGTTTTGTCAACTATTATTTTTATTTTTCCATGAAACGTCTGATCTGGAGCAATAAAAGCACCAGCCCCGTTCCCAGCAGGATATGGCCGATCCCGGCCACACCAGAAATGGCGGCGTTAATACTGGAAGAAAGCGGTGTACCCAGGACCTGAAGGATTCCCCGGACCGCCAGCATCAGGACAGTCAGGTTCAGCCCTGTGTGATAGACTGCCAGGATCCTTCCGGTTTTGGGACCGGTAAAAGAAAAGTTCTTTTCCAGCAGGAGCAGCAGCAAAAACACTGCCATTCCCAGCATGAAATAATGAGTATGGATCACCGACAAGGTCGTTTTAGCGGTAAAACCGGTAAACTTGGTAAACTCCCTGTAAAATACGCCCCCAGCCATTGCAAGAACGGCGTACAGCAGCGCGGCATTCATATAGCGTTTCATTTTTCTCCTCCTTTATCTGAATTCCTTCTTCATGGCAGAGTATCCAATGAGCACGGTCCACACATAAGCGCAGGTCTTGGGGATCATCAGCATCCCAACCATGGGATACGTTCCGGACCACAGTACCACAGGAATATAGAAGCCAAAGCTCAGCACAATGGTAAGCCACATCCATCGGAATGCCCGGTCCCCATTCTTCCTGGCACTGTCGAAAAACAGCACGATCACCAGAAGTCCCAGCAGGGCAAAGGGAATATTGCGGTAGATCCCCCAGGAAAGCGGCGCATCTGCGCTGAGCCATCGGTTCTGCGGCATCATGCATAAAAGGATCCGGAGTCCTGCCAGACCATACACAGCCGCCGTGAGGCCGTTCCTGCCCAAAACCCTGTAACGCAGCCGCCACACATAGTAAAGCAGCACATAAAAGACCGTCATAGTCACGGAGGTGATCCACTTTCCAAGCCCCAGGGGGACAGTATAGTTTTCCAGCCCGGTGGTGCATAAAGCCAGCGCCCGGGGAACCAGATGGAACGAATCTCCCGCTCCCAGCACCACGGCCATCCAGCCGAACAAAAGGAACTGCCGGTCTCCTCTGCTGCCCCGGATCATCCGGATCCCGATAGCAATGACGGAGACCAGATAGACCACATCAAATAAAGTTTCTGCAACTGCCTGCATTCTTTTTCCTCCTCATAGTGAACGCCGTTCATTTTCTTGTCCAAAAAAGAATCCTGATCTACAGGATTCTCCATTTTCGGAAATCTTAGTAAAGGGTCCTGCGGGTGATCTCCAGCACCGCCCGGGGATCATAATCCTGACGCAGCAGCGCTGACAGCATCAGGGAAAACAGGACATCTGCAAATTTTTCTGCTGGAAACTGCTCTGTAAAAGCGTCCGGCCGGACCCTGGGGTCCCGCTTCAGGACAAAAACGAGGCCGTCCGAAATATGCTTCCATGTCTCCTGCATCCGCTGTCTTCCCTCTGACTTCTCATTTCCCAGAAAACCCAGGGAGTGCAGGGTAAAAAAACCAGGATATTTCCTCTGGCCATATTCCATCCGCCCGTACATCCAGGAAATACAGGCCAGCGTATCCTCAAACACGCTTCCGTCCTCCGGCTCATGGAAGATCTCGCACCAGACGCTCTCCACCGTGGCGCTCATGAGCGCTTCTTTAGATTTAAAATAATTGTAGATGGAACCCACAGATACTCCGCAGGCCGCCGCAACGGAACGGATGCTGACGGCAGACCAGCCCTGTTTCTGGATCAGCTCCCGGTTTGTTTTTAAGATCTCGTCTTTTGAAGTTACAACAATATTCATCCCGCCACCTCAATATGAACATTGTTCATTATACTCTTTCCATCTCTTCTTGTCAAGAAAAGAATGCTGCAAAAACAACCCGAGAATTACTCAGAAGCTGTTTTACAGCATTCCCATAAAAACCGACCTTCCTGTTTTTTACCAGATCTCCGGCTTCACATCCTTTGGCAGGGGATCCGGATACGTCTCGCCGTCCAGCTTTTCCAGCCAGTCCTCCTTTATTCTTTCCAGAAGCTCCGGTTTCTCCAGCAGCTCTGCTCCCGTACAGGCCATGATCTTGGCCGCCGTCAGCATTCCCTTATGCGCCGCAGGGGCTTTTCCCTGGGCAACGGCCTGCCAGGAATGGAGCGCTGTTCCGGCCGCATAGCAGTTGATATCCACCTTGCCTGTGGGAACTACCCAGCTCACATCTCCCACGTCCGTGGATCCTCCTCCGCCAAAGGAAACGTGCCGTTCCAGGACAAAGTCCAGCATGGGGCTTTCCTCCATCTGCCTCTTCTTTTCCTTGTCCCTGCCGCTGAGGATCGAGATCAGATCCTTCAGTCCCTCCTTGTCCAGCTCTGTGATCACCTCCTGGAACCGCCTCGCATAGGCCAGCTCTTCCTCCGTATATCCAATGGGAACAAAGTGACGCATGTTCTCATACATAATATCTTCCAGAGTATCGTTCTCGATCACATTGGAATAGGCGGCCACCTGTTTAATATCCACCGTGGTGCCAGTGATCAGGGCCGCTCCCCTGGCAATATCGCACATTCTTTCATAAAGCTTTTTCACCTGGGTCACCTTGGGCGCACGGATGGCATAAAGGATCTGGGCCTCCGACGGGATCACATTGGGAGCAATGCCTCCCGGGTTGGTGATGGCCCCGTGGACTCTGGCCTCGTCGATCATGTGCTCTCTCATGTAATTGACGCCGATGTCCATGATCTCCACCGCGTCCAGAGCAGAGCGCCCCAGCTCCGGCGCGCCTGCCGCGTGGGAAGAGATCCCATGAAACGTGAAAAATACACGGAAGTTGGACAGGTATTTATCTGCCATCATGGTCTTATTGGTGGTGCTTGGATGCCAGGTAATGGCGGCATCACAATCATTAAAAAAGCCGTCCCGCACCAGATACGCCTTTCCGCCGGCATTTTCCTCTGCCGGACAGCCGTAATACCGGATGGTGCCCAGAAGTCCATGGGACTCCATATAAGTTTTTAAAGCGTCCGCTGCTGCCACTGCCGCCGTTCCAAGAAGATGGTGGCCGCAGCCATGGCCGTTGGTCTTGCCAGGGACCGGACGGCGTTCTGTGCTGTCCGCCTCCTGCTCCAGGCTGGAAAGGGCGTCAAACTCGCCTAAAAATGCCAGTACCGGCTTTCCGCTGCCATACTCGGCAATAAACGCCGTCTCCTCTCCCGCCAGATCCGCCCGGATGGAAAAGCTCCTGGCCTTTAAATATTCCTGCTGGAGCCTGGAGGAATCATACTCCTGGAATCTGGGCTCCGCAAAGCCCCAGATCCGGTCGCTCATGGCCGTATAAGCCTGTTTTCTGTCCTGTACAAGCGCTCCGATCTCCGCGCGAAAATCTTTTTCCTTATGATATGCCTCCTCTTACCAGATCTCCGGCTTCAGGTCCTTTGGAAGGGGATTGGGATATTCCTCCCCATTGAGTTCTTCCTTCCAGTCCTCTTTTGCCTTTTCCACCAGCTCCGGCTTTAAAAGAAGCTCTGCACCGATGTTGGCCATGACCTTGGCCGCTGCGATCATTCCCTTGTGGGCAATGGAGGATTTTCCCTGGGCTGTGGCCTGCCAGGAGTGGAGCGCTGTTCCGGCTGCATAGCAGTTGACGTACACATGGGCCGTGGGTACCTTCCAGCTCACGTCTCCCACGTCGGTGGAGCCGCCTCCGCCATACCGGCTGTTCCGGTCTACGATGAAATCCCAGAGAGGCGTTTCCAGAAGCTCCTTTTTCCGGTCGCGGCCGCCGATATCTGCGGCGATGGCCTTAAGCCCTTCCTTATCCAGCTCGGTGATCACGGACTGGAATTTCCTCGCATAATCCAGTTCCTCCTCCGTGTATCCAATGGGGATCACACGCTCCAGATTTTCCTGGATCAGATCATTGAGAGTCTCGTTGTTGATCAGGTCCGAATAAGCGGCCACCTGTTTGATATCCACGGTGGTGCCCGTGATCAGAGCTGCTCCCCTGGCAATGTCGCACATGCGTTCAAACAGCTTCTGTACCTGGGTCACCTTGGGCGCGCGGATGGCATAAAGGATCTGGGCCTCCGACGGGATCACGTTGGGGGCAATGCCGCCGGAATTGGTGATGGCCCCATGGACCCTGGCCGCATCGATCATGTGCTCTCTCATATAGTTGACGCCGATGTCCATGATCTCCACCGCATCCAGGGCCGACCGGCCTAACTCCGGAGCCCCCGCCGCATGGGAGGAGATCCCGTGGAAGGTAAAGAAGGCGCGGAAATTGGCCAGGTGGAAGCCGCCCTTCATGACCTTGCTCATAGTGTAGGGATGCCAGGTAATGGCAATATCGCAGTCGTCAAAGTATCCGTCCCGTACCAGATACGCCTTGCCTCCGGCATTCTCCTCTGCCGGACAGCCATAATACCGGATGGTCCCGGCCAGCTTATGCTCCTCCATATACGTTTTTAAGGCGTCGGCCGCTGCTGCCGAGGCCGTTCCCAGAAGATGATGGCCGCAGCCGTGGCCGTTTTCTTTTCCAGCGATGGGGCAGTGCTCCGTCTGATCCGGCTCCTGCTGGAGACTGGAAAGAGCATCAAATTCTCCTAAAAATGCGATCACCGGCTTCCCGCTGCCGTATTCTGCTATGAACGCAGTTTCCTCTCCAGCCAGATCTGCCCGGACGGAAAAGCCTCTGGAGCTTAAATACTCCTGCTGGATCCTGGAGGACTCCCGCTCCTGGAATCTGGGCTCCGCAAAGCCCCAGATGGCATCGCTGATATCTGTGTACGCCTGGCTTCTCTTGTCGATGAGCCCCTCGATCTCATCCTTGAATTCTGTTCCCATAAGTTTTCTCCTTTTCTGTATTTTTAGTCGTGATGCTTCCCCGTTATGGAAGCTGCCGCGATCCTCCACACCGTCACCGCTTCCACCGCCTGGTCAGAAAATGAATTCTCTGAAAACGGCAGTGCTTTCTGGTCCTCTCTGCCGTCTCCCGCAGCCAGTGCCTCGCACTCTGCCGCATGGTTCATGATCACCGCCAGGCCTTTTCTTTTCTCCTCTGCCGGAACGAGCTCTGCCGTCCCAGTCCCGCAGACGCTGTCAAACCCGGCTGTGGACCTGCATGCCTCCTCAAAATTCAACGAGACCTGACTTCCTCCCACGATGGTGAACGAAACATGGGGATCCGCATTGAGCCGGTCCAGCTTGGTCCCCACAGCCGCTCCATGGAAATACAGTGTCAGCCGCCCGTTTTCCAGGGCCGCCCCATAATTCATTGGAATTAAATACGGACATGGCGTATCCTGGAACGCCACGCAGCAGACGCTCTGCCTTCTGACGATCTCCATGATCCTGTCCATGTCCGTAATTTCTCTGTCGCTTCTTCTCATGCTGCCCTCCCTGTTTTCTTTCTTCCATTCAGAACAACAGTTATCTGACAGCAATCATATCATATTTTCTGATTTCTCACAAGACGGAAGATCCCGTCCTGGCTATATCTGCCCCTTTTTCATCTCCTCACAGCAGTGGCATGCCACCAGATGGCCCGGCTCCATTTCCAGCAGCTCCGGCCGCTCCTTCCGGCAGCGTTCACTGGCAAACTGGCAGCGGTTGATGAACCGGCAGCCCTCCGGCGGGTCCACCGGGCTGGGGAGCTCTCCCTCCAGACGAATCCTCTGCTTCTTTTCCTCCACCTCCGGATCCGGGATGGGGATCGCGGAAAGCAGCGCCTGGGTATATGGGTGCATGGGATTGGCGTATAAGGCCGACGCCTGGGTGATCTCCACGATATTTCCCAGATACATCACAGCCACCCGGTCTGAGATGTGCTTGACCATGGCCAGATCATGGGCAATAAACAGATACGTCAGTCCTTTCTCCTTCTGGAGACGGATCAGAAGATTGACGATCTGTGCCTGGATGGACACGTCCAGCGCGGAGATCGGCTCGTCGCAGACGATGAACTCCGGCTCCACTGCCAGGGCCCTGGCGATCCCGATCCTCTGGCGCTGGCCGCCGGAAAATTCATGGACGTACCTGGTGGCGTGCTCTGCATTGAGTCCCACGGTCTCCAAAAGCTCCTTCACCCGGGCCTGCTCCTCTTCCCGGCTCTTGCACATATGATGGGCCTTCAGCCCCTCGGCAATGATGTCTCCCACCTTCATCTTGGGGTCAAGGGAGGAATAGGGGTCCTGGAAAATGATCTGGACCTCCTTTGTAAACTCCTTCCGTTCCTTTCCCCGGAGGCTGTGGACATCCATTCCCTTATAAAGGACATGTCCGTCGGTCCTGCCCAGAATGCCGATGCAGGTACGGCCGCAGGTGGTCTTTCCGCAGCCCGACTCACCGACGATCCCCAGAGTCTCTCCCCTGCGGATAAAAAACGAGACGTCATCAACGGCCTTCAGGGTCCCCCTGCCTGTCTTAAAATATTTTTTCAGATGACTGACTTCCAGGATCTTTTCTTTTTCTTCCATGGTTCCCCTCCTTTACTCTTCGTTTCCCTGCGCTGCCATGGGATGGTACAGCCAGCACTGGGCCGTATGGCCGTCCTCGAACTCAAACATCGGAGGCTCTGACTTCTGGCAGATCCGCATGCACTGGGCGCACCTGGTGCTGAATGCACAGCCCGCCGGAGGATCGATCATGTTGGGCGGAGTCCCCTCAATGGATTCCAGGGACTGCTCCTCCTCGGTGTCCAGTCTTGGCACGGCCCGCAAGAGCGCCTTTGTATACGGGTGCCTGGGCCGGTAAAAGATATCCTGGCTGCTGCCGGTCTCCACCACCTTGCCTGCATACATGACGATGATCTTTTTTGCGATATTGGCCACGATCCCCAGGTCATGGGTGATCATGATCACCGCCATGCCGAATTCCTTCTGGATATCCTTTAAAAGATCGATGATATCCGCCTGGATCGTCACATCCAGGGCCGTGGTGGGCTCGTCTGCGATCAGAAGCCTGGGCTGACAGGCCAGGGCGATGGCGATCATGATCCTCTGGCGCTGGCCGCCGGAAAATTCATGGGGATACTGCTTCATCCGCTTTTCCGGGTTGGGGATCCCCACCAGCTTTAAAAGGCGTCCCGCCTCCTCCCAGGCCTCTGCCCTGGACATGCTGGTATGGATCAGCAGCTTTTCTGCCACCTGGTTTCCGATGGTCATGGTGGGGTTTAAGGCTGCCAGTGCATCCTGGAAAATGATGGCGCAGTCCTTTCCTCTGTATTCCTGCCACTGCTCCGGCGTCTGGGAAAGGATATCCCTCCCCTCGAACAGGATCTGGCTTCCCTCCTTGATCTCTCCGGGAGGCGTCTGGATCAGACCCATGATGGTCTTGGCTGTAACGGATTTTCCGCAGCCGGATTCTCCCACAATGGCCACAGACTGGCCGGCATCGATGGAAAAGGAAACGCCCCGTACCGACTGTACCTCTCCGGCATAGCTGTGGTAGGAAACCCTCAGATTCTTTACTTCCAGAAATTTCTCCATTTCTACCTCCTATTTATGAAGCCGGGGATCCAGTGCATACTGGAGTGCGTCTCCCAGGATATTAAAACAAAGCACCGTCAGCAGAATGAACATTCCGGGGATCAGCGCCAGCAGAGGATCGTAAAGGATATACTGCTGGGCATTCTGGAGCATGCTTCCCCAGGACGCCTTGGGAAGGGCCACTCCGTATCCCAGATAGCTTAAGGCCGACTCGTCCAGGATCGCTCCTGCAATGCTTAAGGACGCCGCCACAATGATCTGAGTCGTCATGTTCGGGATAATATGCTTTAAAATGATCTTCACATGGCTGACGCCCAGGGTTTTCGCCGCAATGACAAAATCCCTCTCCTTTAAGGTCAGCGTCTGGGCGCGGACGATCCTGGCCACGCCGGTCCAGGAGAACAGGGCCAGCATCAGCACCAGCGTCACCATGTTATTGGGGACAAAGGAGAAAATGACAATGATCATCAGAAGGCTGGGCACCGACTGGAACATATCCACGATCCGCATCAGGATTATATCGATTTTTCCACCGGCATATCCGCTGACCGCGCCCACACACGTCCCGGCAGTCACCGAGACCACCATAGTAGCAAAGCCCACCAGGAGAGACACACGGCTTCCGTATAAGGCGCGGGTAAAGGAATCCCGTCCCAGCTCGTCGGTTCCAAACCAGTGTTCCCTGCTGGGACCGGCCATTTTATTCATAACGTCCATGTAGTCCGGGTCAACGGAAGAAAGAGGAGCCATGAGCGCCCCAGTGATGATCACGCAGAGGATCACCAGGCAGACCGCCGCGATCTTGTTTTCTCCCAGGGCCTTTTTCACATGATGGAAGAAGCCTCTGTCATAGCTCACGGAAATTTCCTTATTTTCCCGTTCGATCTTTGAAAAATCCTCCGCCTTCAGGGCGGCCTGATTGAGTGGTGTCAGTAATTTCGCCATACCTTACTCCTTTCCCTGTTTGATCCTGGGATCTGCAAAGCCGTACAGGATATCTGCCAGGAAGTTTCCCAGCAGCAGCATGGTGCAGGAAAACATGGTGATGCCCATGATCATCGGATAGTCACGGTTGTTGATGGCAGACATTCCCAGGGTACCAAGTCCCGGCCATGCAAATACAGATTCAATGATAAAGGAACCGGTCACCAGGGTCCCCAGACGGGAGCCCACCGAGGTGATAACGGGAAGCATGCAGTTTTTCAGCACATGGCCGTACATGATCCTCTTTTTTCCCGCTCCCTTGGATACGGCTGTCAGGACGTATTCCTCTTCTAACTGGACGATTGTATTGGAACGGATATAGCGGACAAACACCGCCATATTATTGAGGCTCAGCACCAGCGCCGGCATGATCCCGTGCTGGATCACATCCCAGGCAGAATTCACACCGATGGTCCGCATACCGGAGCCCGGCAGGAGCTTAAAGGTCATGGAGAAAACAATGATCATCATGATCCCCAGCCAGAAGGCCGGCACCGATATGCCCAGATACGTCAGCCCGCTTATGATATTATCCGCCAGTTTATTTTTATGGGTCCCGGCGATCAGGCCCAATGGAATGGCGAGGACCAGGGAGAGGACCAGGGAAGCGCCCATGAGCCCGGCGGTGCAGGGCAGCTTTTCCAGGATCTGGTCCAGTACGGGCCGTTTATTATTAATGGAGATCCCCAGGTTTCCCCTAGCGGCCTTTCCGGCCCAGCTCATGTACTGCTCCACCACATTTCCGTTGAGGCCCAGGGACTCTCTCATCCGGTCCAGCTCTTCATCCGTCATCTTATGACCGGTGGCGCCCGGCGTCATATAGATGTAAAGGGGATCGCCCGGCGCAAAGTAAACGATGGAGAAAGAAAATATGGAGACCAGGATCCATACAAAGATCATTTGCGCAAAACGTCTTAAAACGAACTTCTTCACGATGTACTCCTTTCGTAGGGTCTGCGGTAAAAAATGCCGCCCTCAGATAGTGTGAAGGCGGCATAACGTTTTGACCCGGAAATTATTCCATTGTTAATTTCGTGTAATCCTCAAATACGGGAGTTCTCTTGATGGTGTCAGCTCCCTTGATATTGGAGGTTGTAACGAACACATAGTTGGGGTAAGCGATGGGATAGCAGGTCAGTTCATCCCTTGTCTGGATCTGGATCTGCTTATAGATGGCAGCCCGCTCCTCCGGTGTATAAACGGTACGCGCGTCTTTCCATAACTGGGATACCTCGTCGCTGACAGCCAGGTTTACGCCCCATGTGCCGTCATACATACCAGCAACCACCTGGTCCGGGTCGCCCACAGCGCCATAGCCGTTCAGATAGAACTCATAATCGCCATCGGTTCCGAATACCTTCTCAAAGAATCCGGCAGATTCCAGCGGGATCACTTCCAGATTGATCCCCACGTTCTTTAACTGCTGCTGGATGATCTGTGCGGACTCCTTCATGTAAACACGCTCGGAGTTGAAGTACAGAGTCAAAGTCTTGCTGTCCAGGCCAGTCTCCTTCACCAGCTGCTTTGCCTTTTCCACATCCTGGGTATAGCCCTCTACGGAAGGATCATAGAAGGTGTTTACATTACTGAAGATGGAATTGGCGGACTCTGCCATTCCGTCGCCATATGCGCCTGCAATGATCTCATCGCGGTTTAAAGCTGCAAACACAGCCTCCACTACCTTGGGATCCTGAACCGTTTCACAGAATTTGTTTACGGCCAGATAGTTTACGCGGCCCTCCGGATACTTCACAACTGTAAAGTTGGGATCTGCCTCGTACTTAGCCACTGCCGGTGCGTTTGCCAGCTCCATGAAGTTTACTTCCCCGTTCATCAGAGCCACTTCCTGGGCAGAAAGGTCGGAGATGATGCGGAAGGTCACTTTATCGATGGACGGAGCGCCCATGTAGTAATCTTCATACTTCTCAAGAAGCAGATACTCATCCTGCTTGAACTCAGTCACCTTATATGGACCGGAGCCGATCCCCTTCATATTTGCTTCCCCTGCGGATACTACGCTGGGGTTGCCCTCAAATACGTGCTCCGGGATCAGGGTCAGACCGCCCAGAAGGTCTGCGTAAGATGCAGATGCCATGGGAAGTGTAACCTTGACTGTCAGATCGTCCACCTTCTCATACTTTACCGGCTGGTCGTTGAGGATCACGATATTGGTCCCGCCTGCACCGTTGTTGGTATCGGAGCATACGTCCATGGTAAAGATCATATCGTCGGCTGTGATGGCCTCGCCGTCATGCCACTTCAGACCCTCTTTTAATTTTACAGTGATCTGCATTCCGTCTTCAGAAACCTCATAGGAATCTGCCAGATAGTATCTGGTCTCATTTACGTCAATGACATAAAGCGGATCGTAGATCGGATTCAGCATTGCCGCTTCCTTATATCCCTCCAGAAGAGGATTCAGATTCGCCACACAGCTGGCGCTGGGCATAACCAGATTCTTTTCTCCGCCTGCCTCTGTCTGGACTGCGGCTGTGGTTTCTGCTTCTGTCTTGGCAGCCTCTGTCACTGCAGCAGTGGTGTTCCCCTCTGCCGGTGCAGCCGCCGTTTCCTTTTTGTCTCCGCCGCATCCTGTCAGTACCGCCATGGCAGCCACTGTACATAAGAGCGCGCTTAATGTTTTCTTTCTCACTTATATTCCTCCTGGGTGATTCCATATTTTCCTTCCGGGAGTGCCCGGAAAACCGAACTGATTATACATGGATAAAATGGTATAGTCAAATTCATTTTTTCTATGGATTCTTTTGAAATTATTGCAAAAACATATACAGATTTGCTGCGGGCTATTCCAGCCTGCTGGACGCGAAGGCAGCAGCCAGGCGGATGCATGCCTCTACATCCCCAAGATCCGCCATCTCCACCGGAGAATGGATCCCCCGGCACGGGATCGAGATCCCTCCCGCCAGCACTCCGTCATGGGAAATATGCATGGGACCTGCATCCGTCCCTCCAGCGGACATGAGATCCGGCTGGGCCGGAATCCCATGCCCGGCAGCCAGCTCCTTAAGCCGCTCCACCACAGCTCCATGGCACATCAGGGAGCCGTCCATCACCTTGATCCCAGCGCCCTTTCCCAGCGCCGCGGAAACCGTATGCCTGCTTCCGGGAACATCGTCCGTACATGTAACGTCCACCGCGATCCCGTAATCCGGGACGATCCCATGGGCCGCCGTATGGGCGCCGCACAGTCCCACTTCCTCCTGGACCGTAAAAACAAAGTACAGATCATTGGGGCTGTCCGCCGCCAGCTCCATGGTCTTTAAAAGGATCACGCACCCCAGACGGTCATCCAGATAGGGAGAGAACAGTGCAGTGCCTGTCTGTACCGGCTGCCCCATATAAACGGCAGCATCTCCCACAGACACCTTTTTCTCCGCCTCTTCCCGGCTCTCCGCGCCGATATCCACATAAAGATCCTCCATGGACAGCTTCCCAAGATCCGTCCCGCTGGAGGCGATGGTGCCGATGGTCCCGTTTTCAAACCGGACCAGGGAGTGAAGGATCTTTTCCGGCCGGACGTCCCCGATCTTTGCGACCCGGAGAAAGCCAGCGCTTTCGATATGGGTCACGATCAGGCCGATGGAGTCCAGATGGGCCGCAAACATTACCTTAGGTCCCTCTCCCTTTTTATGGCAGATCAGATTTCCCAGGCGGTCTGTCCAGATCTCATCTGCATAGGGCTCCGCCATTCTGCGGATCTCCTCCGCCACTGCGGCCTCCCGGCCGGATATCCCGTATACAGCCGTCAGCCTCTGAACCATGGTCATCATATCCATTTTTCTCTTCCTCCTGCTACTTTTCGATGGAAAGTCTGCTGAAATCCTCGAAGATCGGAGCTGTCCGGATGGTATCGGCGCCCTTTACGTAACTGCGTACTGCAAACACGTAGTTGGGGAATGCCAGCGGATAGATGGACCAGTCTTCGTAAACCTGCTTCTGCAGCTCTTTATAGATCTCCGCTCTTTCTTCCATATTGGATGTGCCGCGCCCGTCTTTCCATAACTGGGCTGCTCTCTCGCTGCTGTACAGGTTCTGGGTCCAGGTGCCGTCAAACATGCCTGCCACCACATTGTCCGGATCCCCTGCGGCTGCGTAGCCCATCATGTACATATCAAAATCTGTATCATCGCTGAAAATCTTTTCCATATAGCCGGAGGATTCCAGCGGTGTGATCTCCAGGTTCAGGCCGACCTCCTTAAGCTGCTGCTGGATCACCAGGGCCATATTTTTCAGTCCCTCGTTCGTATTGGTCACCAGCGTTAAGGTCGTCCCCTCCGCCTGCAGCTCCTTTACGATCTCCTTTGCCTTCTCCGCATCCTGCTCATAGTACGGGTTGCCGGCATTATAGAAAAGGTTCACATTGCTGAGCGGGGAGTTGCCCGGCTCTGCGATCCCTTTTCCATATGCGCCCTCGATGATAGCCTTCTGGTCCATGGCCAGGAAAACGGCTTCCACCAGCCGTCTGTCCTCAAATTTGGGACTGAAGGCATTGATCGCCAGGTTGTTGACACGGCCTTCCGGATATTTGATCACTGTAACCGTATCATCGGCCTCATATTTTTGCAGCGCATCGTAGGTGGATATCTCCAGGAAATCCACCTCTCCATTGACAAAGGCAACCTCCTGGGCGTTCTCATCCGGAACGATCTTAAAGATCACATGATCGATGGACGGCTCTCCACCGTAATAATTTTCATATTTATCCAGCTTTAAATACTCATCCTGCCTGAATTCGCCAACCTTATACGGACCGGATCCGATTCCCTTTAAATTCTCCTCAGCGCCCACGATATGGGTATCTCCATTGAATACATGCTTTGGCATCAGCGTAAAATGTCCGAGGGCCTCTGCATAGGAGGCAGAAGCCTGGGGCAGCGTCAGCTTCACAGTCAGATCGTCTACCTTTTCATAGCTCACCGGCTGGTCATTGACAAAGGCAACATTGGCAAATCCTGCGCCGTTGTTGGTATCCAAATTGCACTCCAGAGTAAAGATAAAGTCATCGGCCGTGATCGGCTGTCCATCGTGCCAGGTAAGACCATCCTTCAGCTTGACCGTTACATTTAAGCCGTCTTCAGATACCTCGTAGGACTCTGCCAGGTAATATCTGGTTTCATCCACATCCATATAAAACAGCTCGTCGTAAATGGGCCCCATCATGATCCAGCCAGCCTCTGTGATCTCAAACTGGCGGTTCAGCGTCGTAACACAGGAAGACATGGGAATGGTCAGGGTCGTCTCCTCCTGCTCCTTGTCAGCAGCTTTTGCGGCAGCTGTTTCTGCCTCTGCCTTTACCGCCTCTGTTTCCTTTGCTGTCTCCGCTTCCGTCTGCGCCGGAGCGGGAGCTTCCGCCTTCTGGCATCCGGAGACTGCCAAAAGCGCAGCTGCCGTAAACATTCCCAGCAGTGCATTTTTCAGTTTCATTGTCATTTCCTCCCCAAAGTCGTCGTATTCTGCGCATCGCCTTTTCCCCTGGTCCTGGCCGCCTTCGCTGCCTTAGGGATCCAGAGTTTCCAGCACAAATGCGTCCTCATTATATCATCTGGCCGGCTGAATGAGAAATTGTTTTTCTCTATATGGATTTCACCATTATATTCTTTTATTCGATTCTATTTTCTATTTTTATACAGGAAATTCAATAAATTCTCTTTTTTCTGGACTTACGAAACAAAAAAAGAGAGTCTGCATTATACAAACTCTCTTCTATGCCGGTGACCGGACTTGAACCGGTACGGGGTTGCCCCCGAGGGATTTTAAGTCCCTTGCGTCTGCCTATTCCGCCACACCGGCAAACGCGATAACCGTCATTCAGTTATCAATGGGGCCTATAGGGCTCGAACCTATGACCCTCTGCTTGTAAGGCAGATGCTCT